>Ga0116143_10001427_pt1 | contig 28874 bp, 21 predicted proteins | sample AD_UKC034_MetaG_FD_89745 | JGI IMG/M metagenome (GOLD analysis project Ga0116143, IMG submission 89745) | Active sludge microbial communities of municipal wastewater-treating anaerobic digesters from USA - AD_UKC034_MetaG | ecosystem: Engineered > Bioreactor > Anaerobic > Digestate | place: USA... | reverse complement strand
CTGAAGATCGGGATTGATCTCTTTGATCTGTTCTATAAAATCATCGTCTTTCATGTTGTTCGGCTGAAGAACAGGAATGTTTTTCTCCAGAGCAAATTCCTTAACTGCAGAATGCGTGAGCTTTTGGCCTCGACCGGATGGTTTATCAACTGAAGTGACTACTGCTACAATATTAAACTTATTCTCTACCAAGGCACTTAATGAAGAAACTGCAAATTCGGGTGTGCCATAAAAAATGATTCGTAAGGGAGAACTCATAAGTTTTTTTTTAAAGTTCAATTTTCTTCCATCGGTCACCACGAAGATAAATATAAGATGCCATGCCGGTAACTCCCCAATATATTATTTCAGAGAACCATACGGTTTCAACTTTTTTTGAAATAATAAATGTGCTTATATAGACATAGATCAAATAAATGATGATTGATGCGATCTCAATATATAATGCAATCTTAGTTGCTCCAGTTCCACTTACTGCACTTATGCATACTATTGCGAAAGAAAAGAAAAACATCGCGATATTTATTACATAAAAAACTCCGAAAGAATCGCTTATTAGTTCCAAATCCGAAGTAAAGATCCCAAGAATCTTATGTGCAAAAATCAAATTTAACAACACCATTATTACAGTACATGAGAATGTCAACTTCAGAATACGGTGGAGCAGAAGGAGTACTTCCTCTTTCTTTCCTTGACCGATTACATTGCTGATCATACTATTTGCTGCTACTGAAAACCCCCACATTGGTGTCATACTTAACATATAAGCTGCTCTTACAATATTAGATATTGCCAATTCGTGTGCGCCTATTTTCTCTATGAATAGAAAGAATACCAACCATGCACCCATGGACAGCAGGTTCTGCATAATGATCGGAGCCGATAAATTAACAATACTTGAGAAAAGCTCATGCTGCCATTTCCTTATCTTGAATAAGTTAAAATTCTTTATGTCAGGTTTAAAGAAGGTGTAAACTACAAGAATGACCAAAGAAAGGAATTCAGCGAGGCTAGAAGCAAGTCCCGCCCCGGCAATTCCCATCTTTGGCAGTCCTCCATGTCCAAAGATCAGCAGATAACATAGCACTATATTAAATGCAGCCATTATAAATGCATACCATCCGAATACTTTTGGCTGAGCAATTCCGACATAGAATGATCGATATGCAGTAGCGATCATCAGAAACACAAAACCGAACGATCTGAATTTCATAAACTCTGCTGCAGCTTCGGCAATTGAAGGCGAACTAATAACCTGCTTTAATAGAAAAGGAGAAAGGAAATATAAGGCCAGGAATAAGGAAAACCCTATTGATAAAAATATGACCATGCTATGATCGAAAATCTTTCCAATTTCCTGTTCATTTTTTTCTCCTGCGCGGCGGGCTATTAATATTTGTGTGCCAATACCTAAAGAAGTACCTATCATTGCCAGGGCGAAATATAATACACCGGCAATTGCCGAAGCACCTAGTTCAACCTCACCAACTCTTCCTAGAAATGCGGTGTCAGTTGCATTCAGGACAGTAGTCGCTAACGCACCAACCATTACTGGATAGGATATTCGTAATATCTCTTTATATGTTATGCCTACTTGCATTTCACTTACTGAATTTCATTAATGAATTGTGAAACCTATTCTTTTAATTTATTCGACATACAATGCCAGGCCCTTAAGATACTCACCTTCCGGATGAAAAACTGAAACCGGATGATCCGGACCTTGGCTAAGTTGATGGAGTATTTTGACGTTTCGTCCACATTGTGCAGCCGCTTGAAAAACAATCTTTCGAAACAACTGTTTGTCGATAACTTGTGAACAGGAAAAGGTAAACAATATTCCTCCCTTAGAAATTCTCTTTATACCTTCTGTGTTTAAATTGCGATATCCAATAATCGCTTTTTTTGCCGAACTTAAATGCTTTGCAAATGCAGGTGGATCTAAGATTATCACATCATAATAATCCTGACTTTTTTTTAGAAAATCGAATACATCTTCCTTAAAAAAGGTATGTCTTGCCTGGCCGGCATTTAACTCTGCATTTCTCACAGCCCACTCCTGAGCCTTAGCAGAACTATCAACTGAATGTACCTGAGAAGCTTCTGCGTTCAAAGCATACATTGAGAAGCCGCCTGAGTAAGAAAAGGTGTTGAGCACTCTTTTACCACTTGAATATTTTTGAATCAGCTTACGATTTTCACGTTGATCAATGAAGAAGCCGGTCTTTTGTCCTTCATCCCAATTGATATAAAATTTTATTCCGTTCTCCATGACAACGTCATCGAGTTTGCTACCATGCAGCAAAGAATTTGAACTTTCCGCAGCAGCATTCTTGCGAAGAGTATCATCGCTCTTATTGTAGATGGTATTAATGCCAAGTTCCGGAAAACTCAAAATTGTTGAACTAATGTCTGTCATAGCATTATACATCCCGATCGTATGTGCCTGTATGACAGCTGTAGTTCCATACACATCAACTATTAAACCCGGCAGACCATCGCCTTCAGCATGTATAAGTCGATAAATATTAGTGGACTGATTACCTACCAACCCTATTGATTTCCTTAATTCGATTGCCCTGCGAAACTTATCCAGCCAAAAGTCTTTACCAAATTCAGTTTTCTCAAATGAAAAAATTCGGACTTTAATCGATCCCTCATGATAATGACCGGTTGCAAGATAATTCCCATCACAGGAAAACACTTCTACAACATCTCCTTCACGCACAGCGGGAGCTACAGATTTTACTGCTCCTGAAAAAACCCATGGATGGAATAAACGTACTGATCGCTCTTTAGCAGGATGGAGCACGAGCTGTGCAAAATTATTCATATCGGTAAAGAAAAAGAAATTATCCGGATGCCAAATCCAATTTTTCCAAATGCCTGTGGTTCACATAGAAACGATAGGGTAAAAGTGCATCCTTCCCTGCATAAGCAACTCCAATCCTGTGTCCGCTTTGTATTAAGCTTCTGTCTTTGAGATATGCCTTCCCGGTGATATAGATTTTACTCTTGTTCAAGAGTGTCCCATTCTCATTTATAGTAATACCTAATCCCTTTGTCATATTACCCGGACCAACACAAAGCTGTGAATCAGCAATTGCTGTCCCCGACCTTCTTTTTCTAATGGTTCCTATGCCTGTCACCGGATAAATTGAACGAATGAGTATTGCATCCGGGATATCTTTAGCATTCGTTACGATATTGAACAAATGGTGGATCCCATAACACAAATAAACGTAGATTGTGCCTGCTTCCTGATACATAACTTCAGTCCTTGCTGTTCTTCTTCCTCCAAAAGCATGACTGGCCCTGTCTTGTATACCTGAATATGCTTCCGTTTCTGTAATGATCCCACCCGTTTTAATATTATCGAAATTGCTATAAATTAATTTACCGATCAATTCTTGGGCTATGACGGTTACATCTTTCCTTTTGAAAAAACTTTCGCTAATCAGCATATCAATATTAATAATTAGGGATTATCTTCCTGCATGGTATTCCATGCAAGCATATTCCCTTTCGAATAGATAATTTTTTCATTATCCAACAACCATTCTAATACCTTTAAACTTATTTCTTCCTTTGAACCCTGAAGGTGACCAACAAGTTCGTGAATGGAATACTTTTTATTTTTAAGCAAGGCTTCAACATTCTTACTGACCTGTTCAAATTCAAGATCGCTCACACCGGTTTTATTCCTGCCCAGACAATAATCACATACTCCGCAACGATGCCATGTCTCTTCTCCGAAATAGGCCAACAACATCTGACTCCTGCACCTTGATTTTTCCGTAGCATAATTCAAGACAGCTTTTCCGCGCTTCAGATATCTTTCTTTTCTTTCTTCCAGATTTTTTTTATCAATAGCCAGAGTTTTTGAATCTTGTCTAGGTTCAAGAAAAGTAAGTTGGGGTGTATCCTTCGCTGGAAGGTATGAGATAATCTTTAACTGCTGGAGATGTAAAAGATGCTTGATAACTTCTGCAGGGGATATATCTGCTCTTTTGGCAATCTGATCTTCATGAATAAAAACATAATCATCAAATAATCCTTCATATGACCTAAGTATTACCTTTATAAAGTGATCGAGTATAGGATTCTTAACCTGAAAATCGTAAAGTTGATCACGATGTGTGGTAAAGTGTATCCTGGACTGAAGTTCAACACTTCCGGTATATTCAATAAGTCCCTGCAGCTCCAGTATCTTAATACAATTGTATGTTTCATTCACCTGAAAATTATATTGGGCACAAAAATTTGAAAGATGGAAATCGAAACTAATACCTTGTCCGGTACCGTTGGCCAGGCTGAAAAAATTGCCCAGACTCTGATAAACACCCCGTATTTGTTTTATAGAAGGAAAATTTGATCTGGCCCTTTGCTCCATTTCTGCTTTGTCTGATTCATTAAAAAGCAAGACTGCATAAGCCCTTTCTTCGTCACGTCCTGCGCGTCCGGCTTCCTGATAATAGGCCTCTAAGCTCTCCGGCAAATCCAGGTGAATAACAAACCGAACATTCCCTTTGTCTATGCCCATACCAAAAGCATTTGTTGCTACAACCACCCGCATGCTACCACTCATCCATTGGTCCTGAACTTTAGTTCTTTCTGATGCACTAAGCCCGCCATGGTAAAACCCCGCACTAATATTATTTCTTTTGAGAAACTCTGCGATCTCTCTTGTTTTCTTTCTGGTTCGGACATAAACCACTCCTGTACCGGGAACATTATTTATTACTTTCACCATACGGTGAAGTTTATCATCTTCCCTTAATACAACATATGATAGATTCTTTCTTTCAAAACTCTTTCGAAACAAAGCGCTGTTTCGGAATGCTAATTGTTTTTGAATATCCTTCTGAACTTCAGGGGTTGCTGTGGCAGTGAGTGCGAGAACAGGTACATCAGGAATATACGTTCTTACCTCAGAAATTTTCAGGTAGGACGGACGAAAGTCATATCCCCATTGCGAAATACAATGAGACTCATCAATGGCCAACAAACTAATATTCATATTTTGAACTCGCTCGATAAATAGAGGAGAGGAGAGTCGTTCAGGACTGAGGTATAAAAATTTTATATTCCCATGAATACAATTATCCAGAGCTATATCAATTTCATTCCGTGTCATTCCGGAAACGACGGACACTGCCGGAATACCTTTTCGCCGTAGGCCTTCTACCTGATCTTTCATCAACGCAATGAGTGGGGAGACCACCAGACAAAGACCTTCTTTAGCCATGGCAGGAACCTGGAAGCAAATTGATTTCCCGCCTCCTGTAGGCATCAGTGCAAGCGTATCTTTGCCTTCCAAAACGGAAAGAATGATATCTTCCTGGAGGCTTCGAAACCGACCATATCCCCAGTATTGAGAAAGTATTTGTTGGATTTTAGTTTTCAACGCCGGTTTTTTATCTCTGATTTTAATTGCATAAATATCCGAAATAAAGGATTAGGTTGATCCAAAAAAAAATCGAACCAGGCACAAAGACCGGTTCGATTTTTTATATTTCATCAGGTTTTACTTGACCACCATGGCCTTAGTAAGGAGAAGTACAATTTTACACCGACGTTAAACTTCTACTTCAGATTCAACATTTGTAAAGACGAACTCCTTATTTTTATCAATATCGAGTTTGATATGATCATTGTTTCTCACCTTGCCGCTCAGGATCTGTTTAGATAATTCGTTTAACAGTTTTTTCTGCATCACCCTCTTTAATGGTCTGGCTCCAAACTGAGGATCAAAACCAAGTTGTGCAATCCAATCGATAGCCTCGTCGCTGGCTGAAATGCTAAAACCATTAGCTTTCAGCATAGTTTGTACATGTTTGAATTGCAATTCGACAATTTCTCTGACTTCTTCCCTTGTCAAAGGCTGGAACATGATGATCTCGTCGATCCTATTCAGAAACTCAGGCCTTATGGTCTTACGCAATAGATCGTAAACCTGAGCTTTGGCTTTGGCAACAACTGATTCACGATTTAATTCGGTCATGTCTTCAAAGCTATCCTGGATCAAATGCGATCCTATATTGGAAGTCATTATGATAATAGTATTTTTAAAATTAGCTGTTCGTCCCTTATTATCAGTAAGTCTTCCATCATCCAATACTTGTAACAGAATGTTGAATACATCAGGATGCGCTTTCTCAATTTCATCCAGTAAAATTACAGAGTACGGACGTCTTCTTACAGCTTCAGTAAGTTGCCCGCCTTCATCATATCCTACGTATCCTGGAGGGGCTCCAATCAGCCTTGACACTGCATGTCGCTCCTGATACTCACTCATGTCAATGCGGGTCAGTGCATTTTCATCATTAAATAGAAATTCTGCTAAAGCTTTCGCCAATTCAGTCTTACCTACACCAGTTGTTCCAAGAAAAATAAATGAACCAATTGGTTTGCGTGCATCCTGTAACCCGGCCCGACTTCTTCTTACAGCATCACTCAAGGCTGCAATTGCATCGGATTGTCCAACAACACGCTTATGTAATTCTTGTTCAAGATGTAATAGTTTTTCTCTTTCACTTTGTAGCATTCTGCTAACCGGTATACCGGTCCAACGAGACACCACTTCTGCGATATCTTCTGCATCCACTTCTTCCTTAATCAGGGCTTTGTCATTTTGTATTTCAGATAACTTCTTTTCCAATTCTAAAAGCTTGGTTTCAGATTCACGAACCCTGCCATATCTTATCTCTGCAACTTTCCCATAATCTCCGGCCCGTTCAGCTTGTTCAGCTTCAATCTTTAAGTTCTCCAGAAATTCTTTGATATTTTGAATCCCCTGAACAATCTCTTTTTCAGATTCCCACTTGGCTCTGATCTGACTTCTTTGTTCATTCAGATTTGCTATCTCTTCATTTAATTCAGCCAGCTTTTTTTCGTCCTTTTCCCTCTTGATTGCTTCTCGCTCAATCTCCAGTTGCATAATACGGCGATTCATCTCGTCAAGTTCCTCAGGTACAGAATCGATTTCCATCCGGAGCTTCGACGCTGCTTCATCCATAAGATCAATAGCCTTGTCGGGTAAAAAACGATCAGATATATAGCGTTCACTTAATTCAACAGCGGAAATAATGGCCTCATCCTTAATCCTTACTTTATGATGGGTTTCATACTTTTCCTTTAGTCCTCGTAAAATTGATATCGCGTCTTCTGTACTCGGTTCTTCAACAACAACTTTTTGAAATCTTCTTTCCAGAGCCTTATCTTTTTCAATATATTTCTGGTATTCACCAAGAGTCGTTGCGCCAATTGCACGAAGCTCACCTCTCGCTAATGCCGGTTTAAGTATGTTTGCTGCATCCATGGCACCTTCGCCGGCACCTGCTCCAACAAGAGTATGGATCTCATCAATAAATAATACAATATCTCCATCTGCACTTATTACCTCTTTAATAACCGCTTTTAATCGCTCTTCAAACTCACCTTTGTATTTGGCTCCTGCTATCAATGCGCCCATATCAAGAGAATAAACCAGCTTGGATTTCAAATTCTCAGGGACATCACCATCAATAATCCGGTGAGCGAGTCCTTCAGCGATAGCTGTCTTTCCTACACCAGGTTCACCAATAAGTATTGGATTGTTCTTCGTTCTACGTGAAAGTATTTGCAATACACGTCTAATTTCTTCATCCCGACCAATAACCGGGTCGAGCTTACCTTGCCGGGCAAGTTCATTCAAATTTCTTGCATACTTGGAAAGTGAATTATACGATTCTTCAGCACTGGCACTGGTGACTTTTGATCCCTTACGCAATTCCCCGATTGAAGCTTTTACTTCTTTTTCATTTAGACCTTCATTTCTAAGTAGGGTACCTGTCTTATCTTTTGATGATAAAATTGAAAGAAGGAGATGCTCAAGAGCTACGAATTCATCACCAAGATCCTTAGCCAGATTTAAAGCTTTCTGAATAATTTTGTTTGAATCATCACTGAGATAAATTCGACCGCCGCTTACTTTGGGATAGGCTTGAATGATAGTGTCAAGTTGGGTCAGGATTTTATCTTCGCTTACGTTGACTTTTTTGAATATAAAAGGAATAACATTCTCATCTACCTGTAACATCCCTTTCAAAATGTGAGCAGGTTCAATAGATTGTTGTCCCAGACTCTCAGCGTACTGCTGTGCCTGCTGAATAGCCTCCTGTGATTTTATTGTGAATTTATTAAAGTCCATTTGAATAGATATTTATGTTTTCACACAGCATATCAATTAACCTTCCATACTGAAAAAAATAACCAATTCCGTACATTTTGACATAAAACTGTTTTATTCTTTGTCACTTTGACGTAGTGACAAAGAAAAGTATGGCACATTAACATGATATAAAACATCTTTATTGTAAATCATTCTCCATAAATTTGTAGATAAACTTAAAACTATGGACATCAAATTCGATAAAAGCACAAAGCTTTCAAAGTTACAAACGGATTTTCAACAGCGATTCAATTTTCTAAAAATTGAATTTTTTCGTGAAAAATCTGAGCCGAATGCTCAATACACAGCGAAGGATATTCTTCCCAATACACATAGTATAGGCGAAGTATCGTCAGGTTTGGAAGCAGAACCGTTGCACATTGGTGGTGGGATGAAGGTGAGAGATGTAGAGAAAGATTTTTCTGAAAAGCTTGGACTGTACGTACAAATTTTTCGGAAATCAGGAAAGGTCTGGCTAATTACTTCTTCAACAGACCACCTTACCTTAGATCAACTCGACAAAGAAGCCAAGGCAAAGGAAACACAACCGGACACAAATTCGGAGACAATTGACTACCACGAACAAGAATAAATTTATTTTTTCATCTAATAAAATCTCCGGAATTGAGTTTTTTTAGATATGTAATTAATACTGTGTCCGCAATTCTACACGACGATTTTTCGACCTGCCGGAAGCCGTATTATTATCATCAATCGGATGAGATTGCCCAAACCCTGTAGCCGATAACCTGTTCGCATCAATACCTTTCGAAATTAGATAGGTCTTAACAGATTCACATCTCTTTTGCGAAAGTATTACATTCCGTTCGGCATCACCGGTATTATCTGTATGTCCTTCAATGATTAGATTTGATTCAGGGTATTTCGAAAGTATGTCTGAGAGATCATCGAGCTGAGCTATGGAGGATGGTCTTAATTTATCACTTCCGCTTTCGAAAAATATCTTGCTTGCTATTTTGGTTAATTGTGAGATTACCTCTTTAGGTAGTTCCGGACAGCCATTGTTTTCCGGAATACCCGCGAGGTCTGGGCAGCGGTCATCCTTATCTGCAACACCATCATTATCCCGGTCAGGGCATCCCTTAAGAACTGCTGAACCCTTCTCTGCAGGGCAGTCATCTTCTTCATCAACAATTCCATCATCATCTTTATCAAACGGACAGCCGGTCTCATCCACTTTATATCCTGCTTTTGTGTTAGCACACTTATCATCGGTATCTGCGATTCCGTCAGCATCTGAATCAGGACAACCATCAAGATCCATTAGCCCGGCGACGTCAGGACACCTGTCTGTAATATCAGCAACACCATCTCCATCTTTATCCGGACAACCTTTCAATGCCGGTTTACCTGCCAGCAAAGGACAATCATCCTGATAGTCTGCTACACCATCTTTGTCAGTATCCAATGGGCAACCGTCTTCATCAACTTTTACCCCTGTCGGAGTGTTTGCACATTTATCCCTTTTATCTCCAACACCATCCCCGTCAGAATCCCTTCCTTCTCCTAAATTGAGAATGAGTCCAATCGAATGTTCAAGGAATTGATCTTTATCTCCTGATTTATTTGCATCCCAGGTATTGTCAGAAGGCAAGTGCAAAGCTGTTTGCCAGTCAAGACTTACATAGTCAGATATTCGTATCCGGATTCCTGCACCGAGTAAAAGGTCAAGCTGAGTGATATTATCTCTGACACTGCCCTCACTTAAACCAACAGCATTCACCTCGGCTTTCAACGATCCGACTCCGCCTGTTAAATAAGGTCCAATAATGGCATCCTCATTAAAAATATAGCCATTGTACAGTTTAAAACGAAGTTTAAAAACTCCGGCATAAAATCTATCATCCATGCGATAATTCCCAAACATTTGCTCCATTCTTCCATGGCTAAAGCAAAGCCCAAGGTCAAAGGAAGGATTGAGATAACGACTCAATGATAATTTCTGTCCAAATGTAATTCTGTTTATCTCAAAGCTGAAGAAGTCATCAGCAATGCTCGTCTTAGGTTCAATTATAGTTCCATGAAATCCCAAAGCCCATTTTAGCTCTGAGTTCTGTGCCTTTGCAGGACCTGATAGTTGACAAAGGAATACCAGGAGAAAGCAGAAAAGAAAAGATCCGGATTTCATAGATATAAGTTTTGCTTAAATAATAATTCTATCATTATAACCTAACTAATTTAGGTTTTCAGAATACACGCTTGATCAAACGAAGCTTGTGCGTATACTTATTTATTTCAGAATTGTAAATTCCTTCGTGATCCAGGGTGTCCACCCGAACTTTTCCACTCGCATGAATTATTTTTTGATTTTCCAGAATGATCCCGACGTGAACGATCCTTCCTTCTGCATTATCAAAAAAGGCCAGATCTCCGACTTCAGCTTCTTCTATCATATTTATAGTTGTTCCCTGTTCGGATTGCTGAGCAGCATCTCTCCAAAGTTTTATTCCGCAAAATTTCATTATAATTTGAGTGAAGCCGGAGCAATCAATTCCAAATGGCGAACGCCCTCCCCATAAATAAGGAGCATTCAAATATTTCATTGCATAATTTAAAAGATCAGTTCCCTTGCCTGCAGAAGGTTTAATCGAACTACCGCCGAAAGTAAAAGTCATATTCGAAAATTTCAAATCATTCTTAGAAGATAAGAACAAAGAGCTGCCCATCACCAAGGGCATTTGATTTCCGTCCGGCAAATCAATTGATTGAAAAATTTCGGACGAAAGGTGCAGGGGAGAAGCCATCAACACTGATAGATCTTCATTCGAGATCGGAGTGCACTGTTTTTTATCAGCCCAGCCGATATAGCCGTCATATTCAACCTTTAATTTAAACCAGGAATTTTTCTCTTCAATCACCTCGGCAATTTCACCAAAGAGCAATTGTGAAACCATTTCACTTCGGTCACTATCTTCCTTTCTTAAAGGAATCTGACTTAAATGGCAAATACATTTCATGGACCGGAAAATTTAGGTTTATCTTGGCCTTCTCAATTTATCAAATTAGTCGATCAACTGAACAACCATTGCTGAGGCGCCACCACCACCGTTGCAAATTCCTGCAGCACCAATTTTACCACCTTGATGTTTTAAAACATTCAGCAGTGTTACTATTATCCGGGCTCCGGAGCAACCAAGAGGATGACCCAGAGAAACTGCACCGCCATGAACATTCACTTTTGCCGGATCAAGTTTCATCAAATTGTTGTTTGCAATTGCAACCACAGAAAATGCTTCGTTGATCTCGTAGAAATCTATCTTATCAGCGCTAAGTCCGGCTTTCTGTATTGCTCGTGGCAAAGCTTTTGAAGGAGTAGTAGTAAACCATTCAGGAGCTTGTTGAGCGTCTGAAAAACTTAATATTCGTGCTATAGGTTTTATATTCAGTGATGCAGCCTTCTCTTTACTCATCAATACGAGGGCAGCAGCACCATCGTTTAATTTAGAGGCGTTTGCTGCTGTAACACTTCCATCCTTTTTAAATGCAGGTTTCAGGGTTGGCACTTTCTCCGCGCGAAGATTTTTATACTCTTCATCATCAGTAACAATAACAGGATCTTTTCCACGTACAGGAACAGAGACCGGAATTATTTCATCCTTAAAAAGACCCTTCTTATGGGCATCAGTTGACCTCCTGTAAGATTCTAATGCATATGCATCTTGTTCTTCACGACTGATCTTACATTCTGTTGCACACAATTCCGCTGCAACACCCATATGAAAATCCTTGTAAACATCCCATAGACCATCCTTAACCAATCCATCAATGATGGTTCCGTTTCCAAGTCGATATCCGTTTCTTGCCTTATCCAGATAATATGGTACATTACTCATGCTTTCCATACCACCCGCAACAACGCATTCATTCTCACCGGTCATAATCGAAGTCGCTGCAAGTGCAATGGCCTTCATACCTGATGCACATACTTTGTTTACTGTCGTCCCCGGAACTGTGTTTGGGATTCCCGCCCAAATGGAAGCTTGTGTTACAGGAGCTTGTCCTAGACCTGCAGAAAGCACATTCCCCATATAAACATCCTGGATCTCCTTTGGGTCAAGATTAATTTTCTCCAAAGCAGCTTTTATGGCTTCAGATCCCAATTGAGTAGCAGTCAAGGGAGAAAATACACCGCCAAAACTTCCAATCGCTGTGCGTACTGCACTGACAATAACAACTTCTTTCATTTTATGGATTTTAGATTTAAAATTCCCGCAATTTACTCAAATTAATAAACCTTAAGAAAACAGTTGATATATTTGACCTGAATCAGAGCTTATTCAAAAACTGAATAAAAACACTGCTTCTTTTAATTGAACGCCAACAATGAAAAGCTATTTCATACGTCTTTCTAATAAACACGAAATTGTATTCAAATTCGCTTTAATAGCACTGACTATATTACTGATTGTTATAGCATTACCGAAGGAGACCCAGTTCAATTATTCCTTTCAAAAGGGAAAGCCTTGGGCATTTGAAAATTTAATGGCGCCTTTCGATTTTGCAATAAATAAATCAGAAGCTGATCTCAACGAAGAAAAGGCTGAGGTCATGAGAAACTCCCAACCTTTTTATCGCTATGAAGAAAAAATTCTTGACAGAAAAATAGAATCTTTTAAAAGTGAACTCGACGAAGTTTGGGCCAAAAGATTCATACTTCAAAAAACGCATCCAAAAGAAGTTGCTCAACTCGAAAAATTAAAAAATCTTCAATATGAGATCGGAGCCAATATCCTGAAAATGGTTTATGAGAAGGGTGTTATCCTCATTAATGACAAAGGCAAAGATAATAGGCCATCGCAAAACATTACCACCATTCACAACAACCTTGCAGAAGAACATAAAATATCTGACTTTTTTACAATTCAGTCTGCATACGAGTTTATCAATACTGAACTGGAGAAAATTTCACAATCCGACCATGAACTTCTTTCTCCTTTGCTTGAAAATGCCCTCAGTCACAATTTAATATATGACGATGAAGCCACCCGTAAATGGACTAAACAAGCTTTAGACAAAATATCATTATCCCGAGGTCTTGTACAAAAGGATGAAGTAATTATTCTTAAAGGTGAAGTGGTTGATGAAATAAAATTTCAAAAACTTGAAAGTCTTAAGAATGAAATGAAAAGTCAGGAGTTCTCTCAATCTTCAAGATGGATGCTCTTTCTTGGTCATTTTATCCTTGTTAGTCTGGCATTGGGAATGTTGATTCTCTACTTATATCAGTTCCGAAAAGAAATATTTGATGACAATTCAAGAATTCTATTATTGATGCTCTTGATTATACTCATCACTTACATGTTCTTATGGGCAAGAAAATTAAACATGTTCGACCTTTACCTGGTGCCTGTTTGCATATTACCCGTTGTAGTAAGAGCATTTTATGATACACGAACAGCACTGTTTACTCACATCATTACTCTGATGATCATTGGATTTGAAGCCCCGGCAGGATTTGAATTTATGTTCATTCAAACAATAGCCGGAATGGTTGCAATATTTAGCATTGTAAGTATGAGTCGGAGAGTGCAATTCTTCATATCCATTCTTATGATATTTTTGAGTTATTCAATATCATTTATTGGTGTCACAATTATTCATGAAGCTAACTTTAAAAGCATTGATTGGTTAAACTTAAAGTGGTTCCTGGGAAATTCGATCATCACACTTTTTGCATTCCCATTGATCTTCATATTCGAAAAAACTTTTGGATTTCTCTCTGATGTTTCATTGATGGAGTTGTCGGACTCCAATGCCCCTTTATTAAGAGAATTATCTCTCAAAGCTCCCGGTACTTTTCAACATTCATTGCAAGTTGCAAATCTTGCTGAAGCGGCAATCTTTCAAATTGGAGGAAATCCACTTTTGGTCAGAGCAGGTGCGATGTATCATGATATCGGTAAGGTTGATATGCCAATGTATTTTATCGAGAATCAAAATTCAGGTTCCAATCCTCATGACGAATTAGCTTTTGAAGAAAGTGCAAGGATCATTAAGAGCCATGTCATAAGAGGCATTGAGAAAGCTAAGAAACATTCAATTCCTGAACCGATCATTGATTTTATAAGAACTCATCATGGAACATCTCTTCTTCAATACTTTTACCATTCCTTTCTAAAAAATTTCCCGGAAAAAGTTCCCGATGAGGATGTATTCAGATACCCGGGTCCCTTACCGTTTTCCAGAGAAAGTGCAGTACTCATGATGGCTGATTCAGTTGAAGCTGCCTCGCGGAGTCTTCAAAACCCGGACGCAAAAGCGATTAATATTTTAGTCGATACCATAATTGATAACCAAATGGAACAGAAGCAATATGAAAATGCTCCGGTTACTTTACGTGATTTATCTGAAATCAGAAAAATATTTAAAAAAATGCTTATCAGTATTTATCATGCCCGGATCGAATACCCTCATTAAGTAATGAACCTTCACGAAATGAGTTTCCAATCTGTCAAATCATCAATTCCCAAACACAGAAATAAGCCTTGCGTAATTTTATTCAAATAGCATTTGACGGCACTGCATTCCACGGATGGCAAATACAAGATAACGCACATACAGTGCAGGCAGAACTAAACAAAGCATTAAGCACTATTCTGAGAAAAGAGATCTTCACTACCGGTTGTGGTAGAACCGATACGGGCGTACATGCGACAAAATTTTATGCGCATTTTGATGCAGATCTGAAAGCAGATGAAATTTCAGACCTGATGCATCAATTAAATTGTATACTTCCATTTGATATTGCTGTCAAAAATATTATAAAAGTTAACGAAACATGCCACGCAAGATTCGATGCGGTTTCGCGTACATATGAATATAAATTGCACCAGCATAAAGATCCATTTCTCAGATATACTGCCTGGTATTATCCACATATACTTGATCTGCGGTTGATGAATTCTGTTTCAAAGTTATTACTGCAACATACCGACTTTTCGAGCTTCAGTAAATCAAGAACACAAACAGCAACTAATAATTGTATAATCTCTGAAGCTTTATGGACTCAGACAGATCAGATAATTGTATTTAAGATATCCGCAAATCGTTTTTTGAGGAATATGGTTAGGGCCATTGTTGGCACATTGCTTGAAGTCGGAAGAGGAAAGTTGGATAGCAACCAATTTCTTGAAATTTTAGAAAGCAAAAACAGAAGTGAGGCAGGCCCTTCAGTACCCGCACATGGCCTTTCTTTGGTCGATATCAGCTACCCGTATATCAAATGAAAGTTGAACAAAACAAGCCACGGAAAGAAAGATTTTCTCTTTTGAGGAGAATCTTTGTAATGACGAAACCTTATAAAAGATCATTGTCATCAGCAGTTTTTCTGACAATTATACTTGCTTTTTTATCACCGCTTCGACCACTTCTTATCCAATACACTGTCGATAATTATATCGTAGTTCCTGATGCTCAAGGTTTACTCAACATGACCTTATTAATGGTTGGATTGTTATTTTTTCAAAGCCTCGTTCAATACTTTCATACGTTTCTGACCAACTGGCTCGGTCAAACCGTGATAAAAGACCTTCGGGTGAAACTATTCAGGCATATAGCTCATTTAAGATTGAAATATTTCGACAAAACACCAATCGGCACGCTAGTGACCAGAACAGTAAGTGACCTTGAAACTATAGCTGATATTTTTAGTGAAGGCCTGATCTCTATTGTTGGCGACCTTCTCCAGTTAATAGTGATAATAGGTGTAATGTTTTTTCTCGATTGGAGACTTGCCTTGATCAGCCTCTCGACAATTCCTCTACTTTTAATTGCAACACGCATTTTTCAAAAAGGGATAAGATCTGCTTTCAGAGATGTCAGAACACAGGTTGCAGCCCTCAATACATTTGTTCAGGAACACATTACCGGGATGAACATCGTGCAGGTTTTTAATCGTGAGGATGAAGAAATGAAAAGATTCAATGTGATCAATAGAAAGCATTTGAAAGCCCACATAAAATCGGTATGGTACTATTCAATTTTCTTCCCGGTTGTTGAATTGCTTACAGCCACATCCATTGGCTTGCTCGTTTGGTGGGGATCGCATGGTGTTCTTGAAGATCAGGTTTCTATTGGAAATGTAATCGCCTTCATCATGTTTATCTACATGCTTTTTAGACCTATCCGGGAATTGGCAGATAAATTTAATACTCTGCAAATGGGTATGGTGAGTGGCGAAAGGGTATTCAAAGTGCTCGATACAAATGAATTTATTTCTGATTCAGGAACAGAAGACTTAGCAACCGTTAGGGGTGATCTTTCATTTGAGAATGTTTGGTTTTCCTATAAGGATCACCCGGCAAATGAGCATAACAATGGAAACACAATAAATGCAGATAGTCTAGATGAAGAATGGGTATTAAAAGACCTTAGTTTCAAAGTAGAAGCCGGTCAAACACTTGCTCTTGTAGGAGCCACCGGTGCCGGTAAGTCATCAATCGTTAATCTGATCAGCAGATTATATGAATTTCAAAAAGGGAAAATATTATTGGATGGCAAAGATATTCGTACAATAAAACTGGAACAACTGAGGAAAAACGTCGGAATGGTGCTTCAGGATGTTTTTCTGTTTTCAGATACAATCGCTAATAATATTTCCTTAAAAGATCCTGAAATTTCTCTTGAACAAATAATAGAGGCATCAAAAAGTGTTGGTGCACATCGCTTTATTGAACGCTTGCCGGGAGCTTACAATTTTAATGTAATGGAAAGAGGGTCTATGCTGTCAACCGGACAACGTCAGCTCATTTCATTTATCAGAGCTTATGTTTATGATCCGGCTATTCTGATACTTGATGAAGCGACTTCATCAATAGATCATGAATCTGAGGAGCTGATCAAAGAAGCGACCACAAAACTCACCCGTAATCGCACATCAATTATCATTGCACATCGACTTGCAACTATTCAAAATGCAGATAAAATAATTGTAATGGATAAAGGTCGGGTAGTTGAAACAGGCACACATCAGGAGTTGCTCCGAATTGATGGTATGTACAAACAACTTTATGAAATTCAATTTTCAGGAATGGAATCCTGATAAGCATTGATTGTAGTCCTTTTCATAAATAAAGAAACCCGCTTCGGGCGGGCTTCTTTATGCTTCTCTTTTGTAAGGACTAGATCGTTGCTTTCATCAAACCTTCCAGCTCCTCAACCTTATCCATGAAACCAAGTTTATGATAGGAATTCATCAGGTTTCTGATCAGGCGCTGTATCATTTCTTTATTTGAACAAGGTTCGTAATACATTTTTTCAGGTTCAATCCGAAGCTGCTGTAAAAAGCTATCAATCTCTTTACGGTGAAAAATATCTCCACGGCTGAATGGATTGATATAAAATAATATATTGGAATGATCATTTATACTTGAAGGCTCATTGAGCTCATCTTTGTAACAAAGCACAAAATGCTCAGGGAGGTTAACTCCATACACAGGAACACCGGCACTTCTTGCAATTTCAAGATAGAGCAATGAAAGCATCAAAGGATTTCCTCTTTTTGTTTCCAGTGCAATATTGATGAATGAATTTTGCGGAGCATGATAATTCTGAGTATTCCCGTTGAATCCATGAATGTCGAAGAATATCTTATTCAATACTTTTACCTGTTCCATAGCCGTCAAATGATCATTCATTTCCAGCCAGGCATCTTTCCTCATTTTATCTAACTGCTTTTGGATCGATTCTTCATCCAGATCAGGGTACTGATAGCGCGAGATCAGTATAGCTCCTTTTACTAATTCCTGAGAACCGGAATGAGCCCACACATGCAACTGATGCTGAAGATCCTCATATTGAATGCGATGAATGATCGCTTCGATCCTTTCTTGCATTAGGGCATCTAATGAGCTACTCCATGCATGTTCCAGGATAGGGATTACCTCACGGCCATAATGAATAAGTTTGCTTTCAATATGCTGAAAGACTTCAGTGTCATTATCGTCCAAAAGACGAATGAGAGCATTAATTTCAAGGGGATTGATGTTTTTCATACCCTCCTTTTAACATCCGGTCCAGGCAAAAGGATACCTTTCCTTTGGTCTAATTTTCAACAAAATTTTGTTCGCACAATCCTAAACAAAATTGAAACCATTTTAAACCACCCTCAAAATATGCCGGGAATTGTGAATTAAGCTATTCAAAACTAATGACCCGCTGACAATATTGTGGCATAATATACCATCCTTCTTTTGTATCTTTGCTTTTTAGCGCCTGTTAATAGCATGGCAAACAATATTATACAAAGCAAATTCTAACCCATGAACCTTAAAAAACTTCTCTACCTTTTCTTATTCACTTTAGGACTTTCTAACATTTCCGAAGCTCAATCCCTTGTGCAAATGTGGCAAACCAGATATCATGAGGTTGGTGACAATTCAGATCGGTTTAATCAAATTGTTTCCGACGGAACTGGCAATTATGTGGGCACAGGCTACACGATCAATGATGGAAACTATCGCGATTTTTTAACTGTTAAGTTTGATGCCAACGGTGATACACTCTGGTGGGTAACAAAAAATGGTAAGGGTAATGGAGACGATGAAGCAAATTATATTGCAGTTGATGCTCTTGGGAATGTTTATGTTGCAGGTTATAGTGATGGAGGTAATACTGAAGATGATATCATGCTTGTAAAGTACAATTCAAGCGGAGTCAAACAGTGGGACACAACATGGAATAGTGCTGCATCTCTGGATGACGTACCTACCGACATGGCACTTGATGGAAATGGCAACATATTCATTTGTGGAAACGCTGAACCGGATACTGTCACAGGTAGCATGGATTATATCACTCTTAAGTTTTCACCTGCGGGTGCAGTCCTTTGGCAGGTACAATATTCTCGTCCCGGTGTAATTTCAGGAAAAGATGAGGCTGCTGCTCTTGCACTGGATAATAATTGGGATTGCTTTGTTACCGGAAGATCTTTTAACGGCTCAAATGATAATATGATTACATTTAAATATGACGGATCATCAGGCGCTGTCTTGTTTACTCAAATTTATAATGGCGGTGGAGGAGATGATCGCGGTATCGATGTTGCCATTGATAATGCCCAGGATGTAATTGTTACCGGCAGGAGTGACAATGGTAGTAATCAGGATTTCCGTACGATCAAGTATTCCAATGCTGGGGGCATACTTTGGAGCAAATTTTATAATGGCCCCCTCAACCAGAACGACAGACCTGTGAAAATAGCTATCGATCCTTCAGACAATGTTTATGTGACCGGCGAGGTAGACATTGATAATTCCTCCCTTATTGATTATGATTATGCCGTCATTAAATATAATTCAGCGGGAACCCTTCAATGGGCAAGAACTGAAGGGAGCAACGCAGAAAGCGATAGCCCTACCGATATCGTTATTGATCCGGCAGGAGATGTGATCGTAACAGGAAAGGCTGACCTTAATACGAATCTGTTGATCACCAACAATGATTTTATGACTGTCAAATTCAATTCCGCCGGTGTACTGCAATGGAAGAAATTTCATGCAGGAACATTGTCGGGTGGTAGTGATATTGCTTCCTGTGTGATTGTTGATGGAGCAGCAAATTGCTACGTTGCCGGAGGCAGTGAGAACATAACAACACAAAAAGATGCTGTTGTCATTAAGTATGACGCTGCCGGAAATGTGATCTGGCTGAAAAACTACAATGGCAAAGGAGATTTTTCAAGTAGCGGACGCTCTATTGTTGTCGATGCAAGTTTAGCTTCTTTTGTTGGCGGATATGCCTACGGAGAAAACACTAACAGAGACATTCTCCTTGTTAAAATAGATAGTAATGGAGATACCGTGTGTTCGTTTCATTTCAATGGCAGTCAAAGTGATGACGACGAATTGTCAGCAGTAGCAATGGATGCAAGCTCCAATGTGTATGCAACCGGATACGTTAAAAACATTGGTCAAAAGAGTGATATCTTCACTATGAAATTCAATCCGAATAATTGTGATACTATCTGGACAAGAACGTATAATCATACAACAAACCAATCCGATAAAGGAGAAGCTATCGTTGTTGATGCGGCAGGAAATGTTTATGTTACGGGTCGGAGCGATAGTAATCCGGTTGATACAACCGATAATGATGACATAGTAACAATGAAATATGATACCAATGGTAATCTTATATGGCTCAATCGATTCAATGGAACCGGCAACCTGAGAGATGAACCATCTAGAATTCTTCTTGACAATTCCGGAAACGTACTGGTTTGTGGCAGAACAGAAAAAGTAAATGATGATGATTTCGTTCTCCTGAAATACGCTTCAGCATCCGGGGCAACGGTCTGGTCAAATCCTGCAACATACAATGGTCCGTTTGCCAATGATGATCGTGCGCTCGATATGACAATCGATTCCCAGGATAATATATTCGTTTGCGGATATTCTCAGACCGGTTCAGGTAATGCACCGGATGATGCCGTAGTAGTTAAATTTGATTCGTCCGGCGGACAGGCAGATGTATTTCTCTTTGATGGAATTGGCTTAGGGACTGATCAGGCAATTGCAATTACTCATGATAATTATGATCAGGTTTTTGTTGCTTTTCGGACTGATGTAGATCCGAACCCATTACTGGCTAATTACAACTATTTAACCATGAAGTTTAACAATCAACTGGGTCAGATTTGGTTGAATCCTCCAATGTATAACGGACCAATTGACAGTGACGATATTCCTGTTGCTATATCTACGAATGCATCAGGTTATGTATTCGTAACAGGTTATTCCAAAAACGACACACTGGGCGGAAGAGTTAATGTTGACTGGGTAACTATAGGATATGATAGCCTCGGTGTCCAATCACAAATTAAAAACTATGATGGTCCTTTAGGTAAAGATGATGAACCCAATGCAATCGCACTTCGCGGTCAATCCCTTTGGGTTACCGGCTTTTCAATCGGAAGCGGTAATAATCAAAAAGATTTAACAACCATCCGCTATGATTTAACGGTTGGCGTTTCGAATGTAGATAAGAAGGATCATGGATCAGTGGTTTTTCCAAATCCATTTAATGATAAAGCTATCCTCAAAATAAACGCAACTTCATCCTCATCACTCAAAGCTGTGATATATGATGTGCTTGGAAATTCTGTGCAAACAATAGATGTAATTAAGGATGGAGCAATTTTATACGCAAAAGACTTTGCTTCAGGTATGTATTTTTATACAATCTTAGATAATAATGAAACAGTCAGTAGCGGTAAGTTCATCATTGAATGAAAATAATTATGAAAAATATTCTTAGTAGCTGCCTGGTTTTTACCTTGCTAATGGTGACAACACAGCTTTCAATTGCCCAAGCACCAAAAAATCTAACTTTGCTTTCAAGTCTGGATTTTTCTCCTCAAACCCTTGCCGGTTGTTGGCACTATGAAAATGGAGGTAGGAGCTACGCACTACTTGGTGCATCAGAAGGTATAATCATTGTAGAAGTAACTACAGCCGATTCACCTGAAGTAATATTGCAAGTGCCGGGAATAAATAATCTTTGGAGAGAAGTAAAAGTGGAAGGAAATTATGCTTTAGTTACCACTGAAGGTATCGATCCAAACGGTACATTAAACGGCATTCAAATTATTAATCTGAGCTACCTTCCGGACAGCGCTCCGAGCAAAATTTATAAGGGAGATGGAATTATTGCAAATCAGTTGGAGTCTGCACATACTATCACCTGCGCAGGTGAATTTATTTATATCAATGGACATAATATCGTAGCTCAGGGCAGAGGAGTGCTCATTTGCAATATCGCTGACCCATGGAACCCTGTTTATGTCGGGGCCATTACTAATAATTATTGTCATGACAGCTATGTCAGAGGTGATACGATTTGGACAAGCGACATTTATGCAGGTCAGTTTTCAGTTTACAACATTGCAGATAGAAGCAATCCAGTTCTACTTGCAACCCAACAAACACCAGGAAACTTCAACCACAATACCTGGTTAAGCGATGATGGTCAAACTTTATTTACAACGGACGAAAGAGGGAACGAACCTCTTGGATCTTTTGATGTATCGGATCTGAGTAATATCAGTCTGCTTGACATATATTATACGACAAACTTTTCTACTTCAGAAGTTCACAATGTGAGAGTGCTGAATGATTTTTTAATTAATCCAAGCTACGGTAGCCAACTCACTCTTGTGGATGCCGCCAGGCCTTCCAACCTCATAGAAATTGGAAATTATACCACCGGTAACGGTTTGCTTTGGGATGCCGATCCCTACCTATCGTCAGGAATAATTGTAGCTACTGAGAAAAGTCCTGGTACATTTTATGTTTTCGAACCTAATTATCAGCGGGGCTGTTATCTTGAAGGAGTCATTTCAGACAGTACAACAGGAGTGCCAATTCCCGGAGCTACAGTTCAAATCTTAAGCGCCGGAGTACAGAAACAGTCAAAAGGGACAGGAGAATATTTTACAGGTGTTGCAGATCCTGGTACTTTTGATGTTCTGGTGACTAAGAATGGTTACGCTGCCAAACAGATTTCTGGTGTGGTTCTGAACACAGGTTCTGTAACTACGCTGGACGTTGAATTGAGAATGCTGGGGGCAGGTGTGTCTAACCTAAATAATACTTTACCGATTTCACTCATACCAAACCCTTTTACCAATCTGATCATCATTGAAACCGACGTAAAACCTCTTGATATGATAGAGATGTTTAATGTGCTAGGTGAAAAAGTATTGGAAGAAAAATTTACTTCGGGGAACATGACTTGCTATGTAAACACTGAAGAATTGACCAGTGGTGTTTACCTAATTCGACTATCCTCCGGAGGGCAAACAGACTTCAGAAAACTAATTAAGAACTGAAAGTTCTAAAGGTCATTCAAATTTCTAACCGGACTATTTTAAATCTGCCAGACGATCAAGTACTAAGCTGATAAGGCTATTCATTGTCTCCTCTGCTTTGTGGGTATGATCATTATTAATCCGATTAGCGACAATCGCATTAATGCTACAGCAGTGATGCCCAAGGATTCTTGCAAGTCCATACATGGCACCTGTCTCCATTTCAAAATTTGTGATCCTCTTCCCTTTAAAATTAAAACTATGAAGGGTTGGAATGAAGTCCGGCCTTGCCAGTTCATACCTGAGTATGCGTCCTTGAGGTGCATAAAATCCTGAACAACTGGCAGTAATTCCTTTGTGCATTCCTTCTCCTAATGCAAGCTCAAGCTTTGAAGAACAACGGGCTATGTAAGATTGAGGTAAAATTCCTTCATTAGGATAATGTTTCCTGAATGCAGATACAATATCCGTCTCTTCCTGGTCGTTGTTCAGTTTGTAAAAATTCAACAACCCGTCTAAACCCATTCCAAATTGAGAGAAAACGAAGCCATCAACCGGAATATCTTTCTGCAATGAACCTGATGTCCCAATTCGGATCAGATTCAAAGACTTAAGTTCTTTCTTTATTTCTCGAGCCTCCAGATCAATATTCACTAAAGCATCTAATTCATTGTAGACAATATCGATATTATCGGTTCCGATGCCTGTTGATAAAACAGTGATACGCTTGCCTTTATAAACTCCTGTATGAGTAACGAATTCACGCTTCTGTTTTTTAACTTCAACACTGTCAAAAAATTTCGAAACCATCGCAACACGGTCAGGGTCACCAACATTAATTACTGTATCAGAAATTTCATGCGGATGCAGGTTCAGATGGTAAACACTGTTATCGGAATTGAGTATAAGTTCTGACTCAGGTATTTTGCTCATAAGCTCTAATCGTTTAAATTTGTACACAATATTAGAATTAATTTTTGTCTATGTCGAATTTCAACAATCAAATACTTGTACCAATTGATTTTTCCGAACAATCTTTTATCGCTTTAAGTCAATCTTATAATTTAGCAAGGCTATCAAGGGCAGACATTGTACTGATACATATAATTGATGACAGTTCATATTTGCCATTTTTCACAAAAAAAGAAGACAAAGAACTTGAAAAAAAAGTGCAGGAGGAGCTTGACAAGCTTGCAGCCGAGACCACCAAAACAGTTGGTGTTAAAGTGCACACCTTGATCCGCCATGGAAAAATTTATGAAGAGATACAGTCAGCCGCCAAAGAATTGAACTGTTCTTTCATAGTAATGGGGACAAATGGAAGTGTGGGTATTAAGAGATTCATTGGTTCAAATGCCTTACGTGTAATCAGGGAAGCACCATGTCCGGTCATCAGCATCAAAGGTAAAGTTCACCGGACGGGCTGTAAACATATCGTCCTCCCGCTTGATGCCACTAAAGAAACAAAAGAAAAGGTAAAAATTGCCATAGAATTCGCTTCCTTATTTGGTTCTTCAATACAACTGGTTACTGTTCTGACAACTGACGACGAATTCATTGTCAACAAGTTGAAAAGACAGATGAAACAAGTCTATGATCATGTCCGGGAACACAATATTTCCTGTACATTGGAGTTCATCCTGGGTGATGATATTGCACAGGAGGTCATTCAATTTGCCGATAAAAATAAGTCCGATTTAATCATGATCATGACTCAGGAAGAAGTCAATTGGACAGACCTTATGTTCATTGGTTCCTCAGCTCAGGAAATAATTAACGGTACGGATATACCTGTTCTAAGTATTCGTCCAAAACCAAGAAAAGACACCTCTTCATCTCCTTACGAATTTTAGTATCTTTGACTAAACTCGAAAACCAATGAACAAGAAATTTGTAATTAAAAAAATTCTGATTCCATTCGATTTTTCTGAAACTGCTGAACTGGCTTTGGAGCATGCAGTTTTCATGGCGAAGCTTCACAGAGCAGATATTTACCTGCTTCATGTGATTGAATCCTATTCTTTCACCTCTGCAATTTCCCAGGCATTCGGTAAATCTCAAACTGAATTTGAACAAAAGATTGAATCTTCTGCTCAAGACAAGCTGAAAGAACTTACATCCAAACTACATCATGATAGCGGGATGACTGTGAACTTCCGAATCGAAAATGGAAAAATCTATAAATCTATTGTTAACGTTTCCGAAGAACTGGATGTTGATGTGATTCTCATGGGTACTCATGGAGTAAGTGGCTTCCAGGAATTCCTTATAGGAAGCAATACATACAGAGTGGTAATGAGTGCTCCATGTCCTGTGATATCGGTCCAAACGCACGCCAAAAAGATCGGATTTAAAAACATTGTCTTACCTATTGATAATTCAGCAGCATCAAGACAAAAGGTTAAACATGCAGTTGAAATAGCGAAGCATTATAATTCTGTTGTGCACATTGCCGGCATGGCAACTATGACCGATGTTGATATACTCAGACGCTTCGATGTTAAGATCCATCAGGTCAAAGAATATCTTGATGAACATGAAGTACCATATACAGTGAAAATGTTTAAAGGTGATAATGCCGCCTCCATCACTATGGATTTCGCCACTCAGGTTAATGCAGACCTAATCATCATGATGACCGACCAGGAAGGTGGAGGTTTATTTATAGGAAATTTTGCTCAACAAATTATTAATCATTCTAAAATTCCTGTCATGAGCATCAGGCCTGACGAGGGAGATCCTGATAAAATATCTTTAGGTTACTAAAAAAAAGCCTCTGTTTCACAGAGGCTTTTTTTTGGCATCAACTTCCAAATACCTTTTTAAGTAATTCCGTCACTCTTGCTGCAGGATCTCTCCTGATCTTTATTTCTTCCTGCGAAACCACTTTAAACAAGCCATGTAATGCTCTGTCAGTAATGTATGCATCCAGATCCGGATTCATCTTTTTCACCAAAGGAATGGCATTGTATGTGTTTATAAGTGGACTCCAGTATTTTGTGACATTCACCTTTTGAGTAGCAGAATGAATTACAGGTTTAAATTTTACACGAAGATTGGAAGCTGTTCTTTGCCTTAAATAACCCGTTGCTGCAGTATCTGCACCTCTTAATATACTTAAACCATCTGTGATGCTCATCCCTTTTATTGCATCAACGAATACAGGTGATGCCTGCTTGGACGCCTCTTCTGCGGCACGATTTATCGTCATTACAAATTCATCCACCTGCTTTCCCATCCCAATTGCCCGCAATTTCTTTTCCATCTCAATGGCTTCAGGAGGAAAGGGGATTTTAATCAAAGGATTCCTGAAAAAGCCGTCAACTTTAGAAGTTGATTTACCGGCATTTTGGCTTCCGATCTCCAATGCTTGTTTTAAACCGGAAATAATCTCTGCATTACTCAATGTAGTTCCTCCACTCAGGGTCTTATTGATCTCTTTTCCGATCTTTTGATAATCAGCCTGTGAACAGGAAACAAGTGGAAGTACAGTCGCAAGAACAATAATCAATTTAGAAATTCGCATGATGTTTTTTTCGTAGGTATAACAAGAATCCGGCCGGGCTCAAAATAACATTTTTTTGAAACATAACACTTCACTTGAATCATATTGTGATGACTTTCATAACATTATTTCATTTTGGCTTTAATAAAATTATTCTATTCCTTATCCTAACTTCGCCTGGAAATTAAATTGATTCTCGCAAATTTCCTCTTTACTATTATGAATAACCCTGTGACTTTCCGAAAGAACGAAGTAGAGATAATCACCATAGGCGATGAACTGCTCATTGGTCAGGTTATCGACACAAACAGCCCTTGGATGGCTCAAGAATTAAATAAAATTGGATTAAAAGTTCGTTACATAACGACCGTTTCAGACCGAGAAGAAGAAATTTTAAAAACATTGGATCTCGCTACTGACAGAGTTGGCATAATATTGATAACAGGAGGCTTGGGGCCCACAAAAGACGACATCACAAAACATACACTTTGTAAATATTTTAATACTTCACTACGATTCGATGAATCGAGTTATTTAAATATCGAAAAACTTTTTCATGCCCGTGGGCGGGTAGTTACTCCGTTAAACAGAACCCAGGCTGAGCTACCTGCCAATTGTACACCCTTATTGAATCAATACGGAACTGCACCTGCAATGTTGTTTAATGAAAATGAACGGATCTTTGTATCCATGCCGGGAGTTCCATATGAAATGAAAGGGGTGATGAAAAACCATGTCATTCCGTACCTCAAAAATCGTATCAAACTTCCTCCTGTAGTTCACGAGACAGTACTGACTCAAGGCATAGGTGAATCATTTCTCTCCGACTTGATCGCTCCCTGGGAAGACAACTTACCTAAACACATTCGGCTGGCATATCTGCCTTCTGCAGGAATCCTTAGATTAAGACTCACAGCAACAGGATTTGAAGAGTCAGTACTTAAAAAAGATCTCGAAGTTGAGATTGATAAACTTTCATTATTGGCAGGAGAATTTATTTTCGGGCGAAATGAAGATTCTCTTGAAAAACTTATTGGAGATAAACTGCGCCATAAAAAACTAACATTGGCAACAGCAGAAAGTTGTACAGGTGGTTTTCTTGCCCACAGAATTACTACCATTCCCGGCAGCTCGGATTATTACACAGGCTCTGTGATTGCTTATGATAATTCAATAAAAATTTCTTGCTTGCAGATCGATCCTCAACTTTTAGACCGGCATGGTGCCGTCAGCTCAGAAGTTGTTTCAGCCATGGCAAAAGGAGTCAGACAACAATTCAGATCTGATTTTGCTATTGCGACTTCCGGCATTGCCGGGCCTTCAGGTGCCACAGCTGAAAAGCCTTTGGGTACTGTCTGGATTGCAATCGAAGGCCCAAATGTCAGCCTGACCCGGAAGTTTCAACTCGGAACCGAACGCCTTGGTGTTATTCAGGGTACTTCAAACCACTGTTTCCATCTCCTTTATAAGATTTTAATGAATGAAAATGTATAAAAGGTAGATCATCGGCAATATCTTATTGATTATCAATACTATATATCTTTAATGGTCCTAATGAATGCCCAAAAATTGATTTAAAATTATTTATTTCTCTGATTTTTACAAGAAAAAAATTATCTTTGCGCCTCTTAAAAATAAATTCCCATGGCACGCATTTGTGATTTAACCGGAAAAAGAGCAATTACCGGAAATAGTATTTCGTTTTCTAACAAGAAAACTAAGCGTAAATTCAACCCGAATCTGCATAAGAAGAAGTTTTTCGTACCTGAGTTAGGAGAATGGATTACACTTAAAGTGTCTACTTCTGCTCTAAGAACTATAGATAAAAATGGCATCACTGCCACCATCGAAAAAGCTATAAAAAAGGGAAGGATCTAAATAAATCCAACTCGAAAAAAAATGCTAAATTCCATTCGGGTTTAGCATTTTTTTTTGCCCGATCAGATAATTCTACATGATTCTCTTCACTCATAAAATAAAGACAGTATTCAGGATAATTTTTACCTGCAGCTTTTTACTATTCTTCAGTTCTTCGCCTGGACAGATCAATTCTAATTATAAGGATGATTCTGAAAAACTCGGTAAAGAATTTCATAAAGACAGAAGGGATGTCTTAAGAGCGATGCTCCCTGATAGCTCTTGTGCAGTTATTTTTTCAAACCCTGAAAGAAATCGATCAGCTGACATTAACTATGAATACCATCAGGATCCTGATTTTTATTATCTCACCGGTCTTCTGGAACCAGATGCGCTTTTATTTATCTGGAAGGAGCCACGTATTATTGAAGGCTTGTCTATCCACGAATTGATATTTGTTCAAGACCGTGAGG
>Ga0116143_10001425_pt1 | contig 28927 bp, 19 predicted proteins | sample AD_UKC034_MetaG_FD_89745 | JGI IMG/M metagenome (GOLD analysis project Ga0116143, IMG submission 89745) | Active sludge microbial communities of municipal wastewater-treating anaerobic digesters from USA - AD_UKC034_MetaG | ecosystem: Engineered > Bioreactor > Anaerobic > Digestate | place: USA... | reverse complement strand
TGGGCTGGTTACCAGTAAGCACTTCTTGTCCAGACCACCGCACTTTGCACTTTGCATTTTTAACTTTAAACTCTCGCCAATCTCCCAATCGTTTACAAAGACAATCTTATCTAAAGCATTAACCCAATACCAATTGGCATGATAATCCCCTTCTTTTTGACTTTGAAAGTCGGCCGGTTCCCAAGGAAAATAAAAAGCGATGAATTCATGCGGCTCACCGTATTTTTTTGTAAAAAATATTTTTTCGTATTTTTCGTAATTTTCTTTGACAAAAGAAACGGCGTCTTTATATCCATACTGCCAAGCCCAGGAATAAGTTTTGGGATAAACCGCAAAATAGTCTCGCCACCAACGAGAAAAACTGACCGTAACCGCTAAGATAAAAACTCCGGTAACTAATTTGCCGCGGAAAAGTGACCTGCCGGCTAAAAAATCATCAATTTCTTTTAGTCCCAATGTAATCAATATCATCGGCAAGGGCAATATTAAAATGGTTCTTAAAACATGAGGAGAATCCCGAGTAATTGCCGCCGGTAAAAATGCCAATAACAACCAAGGTAAAATAATCCTTGAATATTCTTTTCTTTTCAAGACAAATCCGACCCCCAATAACAAAAACGGGGCCGATACCAAGTACAAAAGCTCGTGATCCGGCAAAGAAAACTGGTAATGACTGCCACCGCGGAAGAATAGGTAACGGGGTGAAAAATTAGCCAGATAATTTCGAACGACAAAGTAACCCAAAAAAGTAACTTTATTAAAAAGGATTTTCGGTAAAAGTACCGGCAATTTTGAATTGACCCTTTTTTCTACAATCCGATTAATTGCACCCTGATCAAGCAAAGTCACCCAATCAAACCTCGCTTTGGCAGATTGGTCAAACCACTGAAAAATAATCGGCAAAAAAAAGATCAATAAAACTAAACCGGGAACAATCAGTTGACTCGCTTTTTTTCTTTTTAATCCAAAAATTAAAATCAAAACCGCAAAAATCGGAACCAAAATTCGCGCCGAATTATAGCTGTGAAGAGAAAGCCCCCAAAATAAAGCCGTCAAAACTAAATTTTTGGTCTTCGGCTTATCTTGCTGCCAGCAAAAAAGGAAATACAGACCGAAGGCGAAGAAAAAGGCGCCTAAATTGGCCTCCACCGCTATTCTGGAAAGAAACAACGACCAAGGGCTAACCGCCGTCAGCAAAGCAGCCAAAATTCCCCACCCACGGCTCTTGGCAATCTTCGCCGTAATCAGGTAAGCTAAAAAAACCAATCCCAATCCCGAAAACACCGAAACAAGCCTGACCGAATAGGCGTTCAAGCCAAAAAGACCGACAAAAGGAACCGTCAGATAAATATATAAAGGTAACTTAAAATCTCCATAAGCCCGAAAAATCAGCGGAAACCTTAATCCCCATTCGTCCTTCCCGGTCTTTAAAATTGAATAAGCGTTGTAACCATGGGAAACTTCATCCCAGTTTGGCGATGGAGGATTTGTATTTAATCTAAAAAATCTCAAAAAACAAGCCAAAAGTAATATTAAAATTAATGAAAAAAAATTTAATCGTAAGGTTTTAGTGTTTTTCATTCCTCTTTAAATTTTACGATTTTAAAAGCAATTTTCTGTTGGGGTCCTGGATAGCGAATTATAGCAAGAATTTCTCCGTCTAGAACGCCGGCAAAATCTTCCTCTTTTCCGACAAAAAGTGCTCCTTTAATTTTTTTATCTTCCGGAAAATGAAAATTCCTAAATTCAAATTGGCCCAAACGATATTCTGGCAACTGATCAACAAACAATAAACCTTTTTTTTCATACTCCAGCCAATTATTAGCTTCTTTTTGAACAAATAGAGGATCTGTTTTAAGATAAAAGGAAACTGCTATTTGCGGTTCAGAAAAATTTTTACTGATAATTATTTTACCCGGGTAATTAACAAGGAATTTGCTTGCTTGACTCCATCCATAAGCCATATTAATAGCATTAACTACCGGCGCATGGAACAAATAATCTTCAAGAAAAATGCCCAAAAAGAAAAAAACCGTAAGTAAGTAAAACACCAGGAAATATCTACTAAACTGACCAAGTTTATTCTTAGTTATTTCGATTAACTCAATTCCACCGTAAGCGGAAATAATTTGCCAAAAAGGCAACATTGTCGCCGCTCGATTGCCGGCGGCTTCCCCTTTGGCTAAAGCAGCCGCCAAAGGAGAAAATAATAACAAAACTATAATTAAAGTTAATGATTTTTCTCTCTTCTTAAAAATCTGGGTAATAGCCAGAAGGACTAGGGGGAGCTCAAAAAAATAAAGAACGCCCCTGCCGGGGATCATTCCGTAAGTTGCCTCGCTGACTCCTTTAGTAAAAAGAAACTCCAAAGAAAAGTAACCAAGATAATTTTTAGCAAAACGATTAACTATAAATGAAAGCTTATTGTTAAAAATTCTTTCTCTTTCGTAGGGTAACCCCAGAGTGACCGCTTCATATTGGCGCTCCGACAAACTTTGCCAATTTTTAGTTTGATTTAAAATGGAAGTATCTGCCACCCTTGTTTTTCCTCCCCACAAGAGAGTCAAAAAAGCCAAGAATAAAAAAACAGCAAAAACCGATAAGAACGAAAAATATCTCTTCGCTTTTAAAAAATCTTTTCTGAAGAAAAAAACCAAAATAAAAACCACTAAAGGAATGTAAAAACGCGGAGAAAAATAAATAAATAAATCTAACCCAAAAACAATTGCCGCCCAAAAAAAATACGGCCAATTTTTAAGACCTTTTAGAAATAACCATATCCCCAAAGAAAGGAAAAAAGTGTTTAAAGAAGCTTCAAATGCCCCGCGAGAAAGACTAATATGCCAAGGGCTAATCGCCAAAAAAAAGGCTGTGATATAAGCAAAATTATTATTTTCAACCTTCTCTTTTCCATAAAACTCTAACTCTTTAACTAATAAATAAACAGCCAATACGGCTAAACTGCCAAAAATAGCGCTGGGCAACCTCACCGCCAGTTCATTCAAACCAAAAATCGCAATAAAAGGAATCACTAAATAGGTATAAAGTGGTGAGCGAAAATCGCCAAAAGCCCGAGGAGTTATGGGCAATTTCTCTCCCCATTCATCTCTGCTAGTTTTCAATATTGAATAAGCAGTATAACCTTGAGAAATTTCATCCAAACTAAAACCGGCCGGAAACGAAGTTATCCGATAAACTCTGAGAAAAAATGAAAAAAGAAAAATAAGAGTCAAAATGACTCCGGTTGAGAAACGATTATTTCGTTGCCACCACATAAAAAGCCTCCTTCCCGTCTGGAAAATAAATTGTTGTTAAAAGTTCTGATTGTTTTGGATCAATGTCTTTTTTTGATATTCGTTCTGGAGGACCGGCAAATAGTGTTTTAGGTAGACTTCTATCCCTTGGCCAGTATATATCCCTGAATTGGTAATTATCATAACCCCTACCCTCCCCTAATGACCATTCATCCTTTTTAACTAAAAAAGCCTGGGGCTGATACTTTGCCGGATCATACTTTTCATAAAATAAGAAAAAAAGATAGGGACCCTGGTATGTTGTATCAATCACTACCTGATTATATTTATCTTTTAACGGAGAAACAAATTCAACCAATTGTTTATAACCATATTGCCATCCCGATGGGCCCTGGTAAGTTCTTAGAGGGGTGAGAAGATAATAACTTAACAGGTAATACCCAAAGGACCAAAAGAAAATGGTTAAAAATACGGCAATCGGGATAATTCTAAATTTAGACTTGCATCGACTATACCATTTGTTAATTCCTAAAATTCCTAAGGCGAGAATTACCATCAGGGGATAAACCATTTCAAAAGCTCTTCTGGCATGAACCGGATCGCGAGTAATCACTGCCGGCAAGGGGGCCACCGCTAACCAGGAAAAGAGTAAGGCGGTTTCTTTCTTTTTTGATTTGATTAGCCAAATATTTGCCATCCCAACAACCAAAAGAATAACATCGGACCAAAACATCATCCCCATTCCGTAAATTTTCTGTCTGTCATCCGGCGGGCCTTTTACAAATAAAAACGAAGGTGAAAATTGATTAAAATAATGATCAATTACCATAAGGCCGTATTCGACCAGTTGATTATGATAAAGATTAAAGATGCCGGAAAAGATATCTTCTCTTTTCATCTTCTGTAAATATTCATCCGGTCTTTGATAGCCAAAGATGGTTGTCATTAGAATCTTCCCTTTCTGGCCCGAAGAAAGCATCGAAAAAACAAGTGGTAAACAGAGTAAAAAACCCAGTAAAAACGCTTTAATGGTTGGCTTTAATCTTTTTTTAATTTCTTTTTGATAAATAGCGGCGATTGCCAAAAGCAAAACCGGGACAAATAGCCTTTCCGAAAAGTAACTGTACAATGCCAGGCTGAAAGAAAATGACGATAGATAGATCTGCCACCTGCCTCCTTTTAACCATTTGTTAAAAGACCATAAACCAAGAATTACAAAAAATGATCCGAGAGCGACATCCCCTTGAGCACGAGTAAATTGTAAATGCCAGGGAGAAATCGCCAAAAGCATTCCGGACAGAATACTTAAAGAAATATTCCCGAACAAATCATTAACTAGAAGAGAAAAAAGAACTACTGACATTGCTCCGAAAAGTGAGGGTAACAATCTGATGCTGAATTCATTCAGTCCAAAAATCTTAATTACCGGAACCAGGAAATAAACGAATAGGGGGCATTTATAATCTCCCACCGACTTAAATTCCAAAGGAAGCTTCGTACCATACTCATCCTTTCCCGTTTGAATAACGGAATAGGCATTATAACCAAAAGCAGTTTCGTCCCAATTTAAGGATAAAGGGACTTGAGTAATTTTGTAAAATCTAAAAAAGAGGGCAACAACAAAAATTAATAAAAATATTATCTTTTTCATCCCCTAGTATCTACCAACTAAATATGGGTAGTGCAATAGCAAATAATGGAGAAAACGGGAATATTCAAAAACTAGCAAAATCAAGACTAACGCTTTCGTCCAATAATATTTTTTTTTATTGAAAAACTCAGTCACGCCCAAACCAACGATATAATACATCCCGATGATAAAGGGTAAGCGGGAAAATGTCTCATATTCTTCCCGAATTAAAATTCCTAATATTGGAAGCAATAAAACGAAAACCAAGATCTTGGAGCGATTTTTATAGCATAGATAAAAACCATAACCCAAAAAAGGCAACCATATCCAATAAATCGGTCCTGAATTCCTAGTTGATTTCTCGATGCTTAAATCTCCTTGGGTGAACAAAAAATGTGAGTCAAAAGATTCTAAATATCGTTGTCCAGCATCTTTCATAAAATAGGTAAACTTATTGATAAATATTTTTCCATAAATAGCTATTCCTGCCTCTTTGATCTGACCCCTAGTGAAATTTATCTCTGAAATAAAAACCGGAGAGTTAAACTTATAAAAATTTATTTCTGCTTTACTTAATCTTGAAAAATTAAAAAGTAAAGTCCATGGGGTCGGCGACATCAAAAACAGAAGAATAAAAATAATAATAGATAAATTCATCCGTCTAGCTTTCACCGTAAACCTCCAAGTAAATAAATATAGGGGTCCTTGTTACCTGGGGCTTTAACTAATCCCAATACTTTGATTCCTCTAATGGGTTCTTTTTCAATATTCCAATCTCCCGGAATCTCGTCTTTTTGAAAAGCTAAATAACAATTCCCCGGTTCAGCCAAGATTCTTTTTACCCCTTCAAGCCTATTCTCTTCTATAAGATGGCCAAAAAAGACATTCCCTAAACTAAAATTGCTAAAACCATTAGTAGTTTGGTTTTCTTTATCATCCTTAAAATTATTCAAAAACCAATTCGGGTCGGTTCCTGTCCAAAACAAATATCTTATTAGAATTGGCTCGTGAGAATTATTCAAAAAATAATTTCGACATATGGATTCGTTTTCATTGACTAAATTAATAGCTTCCTTATATCCAAAGTGCCAATAGCGAAACTGCTCTTGCGGATAGTGTTTAGTCAGCTCATGAAAATAACCGACCAGAGAATAAGTTAGAATCATAATGACTATAACCAAAAATATTCCTTTGATTTTCGCTGAAATCTTCTCAATTCCTATCGCGATTAAAACAACCAAAGGTGGAACCATTAAAAATAACCTGGTTGCTTGTTCACCTCCTCCAACTGTCAAAGCAGAGGCAATAGGAGCAATTAGTAACCAATTCAACCATATATTTGGTTTCTTCGACTCCTTTTCCAAGGAAACCAAAATCCCTGACAGTAAAAAAAATAATAAAATGATATAAATTTCTCCAAACCCTGGAACGGTATGCCTTGGATTGGGATCTCCGTTAAAAAATAAAAATTGAGGAGAGAAAGCAGTCAAATAATTTTTTAAGACAACTTTTGACCAGACAAAAAGTTTGTTATGAAAGAACCTTTCGGTTAAATTTTGAGGGTCAGCGCTTCTTTTAAGGATTATTTGCTCAATTAATTTTTGATCAGAAAAAATACTGATAAGTTTAAATCGAGAAACAGCTGGGCCTCGAAAAATTGAAAACGAAAAGGGAATTAAAATTAATATAAAAATTGCCAATGCGGGGACCAGCCGAACAAGTTGCGTCTTTAACTCAAATCTAAAAACAAAAAGTAAAATAATAATCCAGATTGAAGTAAAAACATTGGCCGTATTATAAGTATAAAAACTTAAGGCAAAACAAATGGCCGCACCCGAAAACCATATTGTTTTTTTCATCAATCCCTTAATAAAAGCGTATGTTCCAGCTAATATTAAAAAAAGCAGTAAGGTTACTTCAAACCCGGCTCTGGAATAATGCAAATGCCAGGGAATTATTGTCATAATTAGGGCTGCCCACATAGCTACTTTCTTATCTTTTTCAATTAATCTTACCAGGAGATATAAAAAAACAATATCCAATATTCCCCAAAAAGCGCTGGTCAGCCTAATCCCCCATTCATTCAAACCAAAAATAGCCACGAAAGGAATAGCGCTGTATATAAAAAAAGGGGCCCGTGATTCGGAAAAAGATTCAAGATAGACCGGCAAAAAATTGCCCCGGTAATCCTTTCTTGTTTTGAGCAAGGAATAAGCCTGATAACCAACGTCTAGTTCGTCTCCAAAAAGCTCAAGCTGATTAAGCCGATAGATCCGGAGACAGATGGCCAAAACTAAAACTACCAAAAAAAATAAGGTTTCTGGGGAAAAAACCTTCCTTAGGCTGAATTTATTGCTCATCTTTATAATTATACCTTTTGCGTCAGTTTTTGGCTTGAGTCGTTTCTCAAGAAATTCAAAAAAAATATTAAAAATAATAAAAGTAACAATGCCGAAAATATTCTTGTGAAAATAAGATCATTAGACTCAATAACCGACCTTAGCAAGGGCCAATCGGGATAATACCAAAGATGATATAAATTAAGCCAATGTAAAAGACTTACCAAATTATAAAATAAGAAAGGAAGTCCGGAAAGAGCAACTAAAACCGCCATATACGGAAAAGCAGGGTATAAATAGCGCTCATGCATATTGGTCATGAATAAGAATGAGGCAAAAGAAATAAGAACAAAACTTGCCATAATACTATTAATCGAAAATTTTGTTTTAATTAACTTGATTAAAATTGTTAGATAGAAAAAAGCAAAAAAAAGATACCCCCAATTTCGATAGCTTAAACCAATAAACCATCCCTCGTCTGTCCGAGAGAAATCAATTCCAAAAATTAATCCCCAAAAATTAAAAGCATTAGCAGTTAACATGTTTCCTTGTCCTCCTAAAATTCTAGTCCTGTACAGATCAATCAACCATTTAATTGGACTTTTATAGCTAAACGGTAAGCTTAAGATAACAAAAAGTAAAAAAACAGAAATAAGGCTTAGGATAGCTTTTGGTTGAGTTCTAAATTTCTTCCAAAGAACAACTAACATCAAAGGAATAAAGATTAGTAAAGAAACCTTAAAATAAAAAGAAAATAATATCCAAAAAACTCCCCAAAAAACATTTTTTTTAATCAATAATAAATAAACCCCTAATAAAAAAAGAAAGTTGATTAGGCTATCGGTTTGCCCCCAAATGCTGGAATTATAAATTACAACCGGATTAAAAAGAAATAGGCTGGCAGCTAAAAGCGGCTTTCCCCATATTTTTTTCTTTTTAAACTTTAAGTTACCAATGAAAAGATAAATTAAATATCCAATTCCCAGATCTGTTAAAATTGACGGAAGCTTAACCAAAGCCGGAGGCAAATTCTTTTGTACAAAAGGGATTATGTTTGAGGGAAAAAACTGAACCGCCAAATTAATCTTCCAAAAAGTATCCTGCAACCAGAAGTTTATTTTACTCATAATTGCCCAAAGGTACATTGTTCCCGGTGGTTGATTTGGCCAAGATACGCCCCAAAAAGTAGCACCGTAAAACCTTTTTGGCCCGTATTCCCAAAATTTTTTTCCCCAATCAAGATGATTGCCTAAGTCTGGATGATAAGCTCCAAAAGAAAAATAAATTCTTATAATAAATGACAATATTAAGATCAATAATATTTTTTTATTCATCTGAAAATTTTTAAAAGATTTATTTTCTCCGGCAGTGGACAGGAGGTATTATTGCAAAGAATATTAAAACGATTTACGACTACCCAGATATTAAAAATAAAGGAAAATAATAGACAAACAACAATCATCGCTTTAGTCAATTTAATTAATCGTTCATCTTTAAAAATCATCAGCAAGATTGAAGGCAGAAGAAAGATAAATAAAACCGGCCGGAAAACTTTTGACTGAACTAAATAATTTAGTTTCCAAAAAGGGTTCTCTAAAAGATCAATATTAGCAAGGCTTAAAGGGACAAAGATAGCTATTTGAAAAAATGAAGGATTGTTAATAATTTCCTTTATCAAAAGGGCAAGAGAAATTGCCATAAAAGGATAAATCGGATAGCGATACCAAGTCAATTGATCATGCTTTCCTCCCGAAATTACTGCTATTAGTAAAGTAAAAATAAAAGAAAAAACAACTATTTCCTCCCCTTCGGATCTATCTTTTTTAAAAGCCAAGCTCCATAATGATAAAAACCCAAGAACAATCATTCCGTCTAAAAATATCTCGACGCTGAACCCGGGATTTGTCAGTATATAGGCCAGAGAACTCCAGCCAGCCGGTCTTGAAGACTGATATAAAAATACTTTTAAAAATAAAGACCAGTCCCATAAATGTCCATAGGCAAAGAAAGACGCCAAAAATATTAAACTACCACAAATTAGACTGATAATCCCCTCTTGCCATCTTTTCCGCCAAATCAGCAAAAAGAAAAGAAAGAAAACCAATAAATATCCGGTAGGCTTCGCTAATCCGGCAATAGAAGCTAAAAAAATTGATAGAATTAAATACCTTATTTTCCACCGTTCAAAATATTTAAGATATAGCCATAAGATAAGAAGAGAAAGCATGGCAATCAAATTTTCCGGAACCGCCAGGCGGGAACCGAAAACTACCGTCGGTATTGTTGCGTAAATTAAGAGTGATATAACTCCCAATCCATACCCAAAAAGTTTTTTAGCCACCAGGAAAGTGAGAATCATTGTCACTAAGGAAAAAAACAATGAAGGAAGTCTAATTACGAGAGGAGAAATTACCGTAAAGTTCGGCTGTTTGTAAAGTTTGGCTATCCCTCCGACAATCAAACTGAATAATGGCGGCTCATCTAGCCAAGGCTTGATTAACCTGACACCAATACCGCCGCCGCTTGGTCCCGGATTGGGGGCTACTCCACGCCAATAAACATTATTTTCGCCGTAGACCGGAATATCGTTCCAGGAAATCGGTACTCCTTCCTCAATCAAAGAAAGACCCGACCAAACAAAAAGATATTCCTCTGCGTGGCCGGTGAAAGGGTAATACTGATATTTCCACAATCTCAGAAAAAATCCGATCGAAAGAACAATAACAAAAACGCCTGTCTTTGCCCATCGATTTAATAGCAAACTACGCCAAGCACAAACAAAAGACAACTTTTTTTTAAAAAAAATATATTTGTTTTTCATTAACGGTACTTGTTTTGATTAATTAGAGTTCCTCATTACTTAAACTTCTCAAAAGATAAAAAACAGGTTCGTGTGAATTAAGATAAACCTTATCAATAACCTTTAACCCAAAAGGTTCACTCTTTTCCAAATCACCTCCGAAGTCGTTCCTTCCTGCAAGAACAAGAATCTTCTCGCTATTCCCCTTTGCTCTCGCCCCTAAAAGAATCGATTTTAAGTAAGAGTCGGTTAGACCGGTCCCGATTTGTCCAAAATAAAATTTATTTAACCTTTTCCCGTCAAACCATTCATTACTGATATCCTGAAGTTCTCTGGGATTAAACTTTTCCGGATTGTATTTCGTCCAGAATAAAAAGAAAATTAATGGCGGTTCGTAAAAGTTGCTAATGATCACCTTATCGTAACCGGATTCATTCTTGGCCACCAAATTAATTGCCTCCTTAAAACCAACTTGCCAAAATTTTTCTGCATCAATTGGAAAATGGTAAAAATAAATATGTAGGTAATAAACAAAATTCAGACAAACAAGAGTTAAAACAAAACCGGCCGAAATTACTTTTAATTTTATGCTTTTGAACCAATCCATCACTTCAAAAAAACCCAGACTGATGAAAAAAGTTAAGGGAATTATGCATAAAAAAAGACGGGTCGCGTGAGTTCCGCCGTCAAAAGTAATCGAGGAAGGCAAGGGGGCAATGATAAAGTAGGTCAGCAATAAAAGCGCCTCCTTAGGTTGAATTATTTTCTTTTCCTTATTTTTGATGATTAGGTAAGATTTAACAACGCCCAAAATCAGCAATGGAGCCGTAACTACTAAGAGATTGCCCATTCTCCCGACACCTTGTCTTAAATTCGGATCGCCTGAAATAAAAAGAAAGTTCGAAGAGTATCCGGAGAAATAATTAGCAATAATCTCCCAAAACCAAAAGAGAGGTTTGTTATGAAAAAGGTATGAGATAGCTGCCGGACTCATCCCGACTTTCTGAACCCGATCATGAGTACTGTCAATTAACCTTTGCCTGTCTATCTCATATTTTAAATTAGAATCATAAAAAATATTGATGTAGGAAAAACGAAACATACTTCTCCCGGCTAAAGAATCTCTGATAAAAGGAAAAACCATTAACAAAACAAAAACTCCGCTTAAGGCAAATTTTCTCCAACCAAAATTTAGTATCTCTTTTCGGTATATTAAAAAGGAAAAAAAACCAAGAAGGGGAACAAACATTCTGGCCGTAGCGTATGCATAAAACGTTAAAGAAAAACATAATAAAGACAATATATAATCTAGATATGACTTTTTTCTTGTAGAAAGCAAAAATAGCCAGAGACCCAAAGTTAGGAGGAAGAAAAAAAGTGAAACTTCAAAACCTGCCCGACTATAAAAAAAATGCCAGGGTAAGATAGTTAAAAAGAGAGTTGCAATAATTGAAAAGTAGTCATTTTTGCTGATTTCTTTTGCCAAAAGAAAAAAAGAGAATAACCCCAATATTCCAAAAATTACCGCCGGCAATCTTACCCCCCATTCATTCATTCCAAATAACTTAACTGTGAAAGCCGCTGAATAAATATATAATGAAGCCCTAAAATCGGCAAACGAATGAAAGGAAACCGGAAATTTACCGCCGAAATAATCTCTCCCTGTCTTTAGAAATGAATACGCCTGATAACCAAGATCGGCTTCGTCAAAAAAAAGTGAAGGTGGAATCCTGTCAACCTTGTAAGCCCTTAAAAGAAACCCCAAAATAAATACTAAACAAAAAATAATTTTTTTCATCTTCATTTTTTCATCTTTAATCTCTGCCCAATCAAAGTAATAAAAAAAATTAAGTAATGTCTCAACCTCCCATAATATATTTTACTTGAAGGAATAAGCCGTTTCCATTGGTCATCCTTCTCGGCTAAATTTCTCCCGCTTGCACCATGCTCGTGAATGACCTGAGCCTGAGGAAAATAGAATATTTTAAATCCGGCTTTCCGCGCCCGGCGGCAATAATCCAAATCCTCAAAATACATAAAATACCTTTCGTCCAAAAGCCCAATTTTATCAACTACTTCCCTGGAAATTGCCATCGCTCCTCCGCTGACCGCCTCCACCACCATTGGCATTCCCGAATTTGGAGTAAATTTGGAAAAGCTGCCTTTTCTTCCTAACCAAAATTCCTCAACCGCTCTTTTTGCAGTGGGTAAGTTAAAAACCGAACCCTGAACCGAACCATCTGGATTAAGCATTTTTAAACCGATGATTGCCGGTCTAACTTTCTTTTCAAACTCCAGTAGTTTTTCTAAAGCCCCCGGTTTAACTTGAGTATCCGAATTAAGCAATAACACTACTCCGCCCTCGAACTGCCGAAGTCCCTGATTAACCGCTTTCGCAAACCCCAAGTTCTCCTTATTTTCAATCAAAGACAATTTTATTTTACTGTCTTTATTCTTTGACTTTATGAACTTTATAAACTTCCTAACCTCCTCCGCCGAGCCTTCATCTGAAGCATTATCTACAACAACTATCTCTTTCCTAATTTTTTGAGATTCCTCAGTAATGGAAGATAAACACTTTTTAAGCTGTTTTTTGGTATTAAAACTAACAATAACAATTGTTAAATCCATTGTTGCTTCTCAGAAGTTAATTATTAAATATCTTTTTTTATCGATGCGCCTTTTTAAAATAAATTCCTGGAAAAAATCTAGAAATTCTAGCTAAATTTGTTTCCGAAATAATCACCAGCCCAAAAAGAAAAAATAAAATATTTTTTTGGGCAAACCAAAAAGTCTCCCCCCCCAATAACCTAATTTAATAAAAGAAAAATAATTTACTGCTAGGATAAAACCAATTAAATATATTACTACCAAAGTTCTTCCTTTCAGTTCTAAAAATGGTAAAAAAAGAAATACCCAGGAATAATACCAGCTCTGAACCAATCTTATGCGCTGAATGGACAACAGCAGAGGCACAACTAAGGCCAACATTTTTAAGAATAACTTTCTTTTATCTTTGCTTAGGAAAAGTAATGGAAGAGCGATAACCGAAAAATATTTTACTAAAACAGAGGCCGCAAAAGCAAAAAAAGCTTTTACCGGATGGCGACCTTGCAGAAAATAAATAAAAATAACAAACAAAAAAATCATCAAAAGATCATTGTGGGCATTCATTAATAGTTCTAATACCAAAAAAGGGTTAAAGAACCAAAGACTGAAAGTATTTTTGTCTTTGGTAATTTTAAAAATCAAACTCCCTGTCAAATAAAATACAACTGCATTCATTAGCTTTAGGCCAAAAAAATTTAGCAAGAATCTTCCTTCGGAAAATAAAATTACCGGAATAAGCGAGTAAGAAAGGGCGACTGGACCATAGGTATAAGTAAACTCAATATTACGCATGAAACCCAACCAAAGATCTGAAGACATAAATTTTTCCGGTGGTATTTTATAAGGATTGGCGTGATAAGCCATAATCATCTTTGCCGAAAAAATATAGGTAAAAAAATCAGCAAACAAAAAAGGATAAGAAAAAGAAAAAGCTAATGTCGTTAATACCGCGATTACAAAAAGTGATTTTATTGACAATCTTTTAACCAATCTAGAGAAGAGAGTTGCAAGTTGAAGAATAAAAAGTGCAAAAATTAAAAAAATATAAATTTCGGCAAGCATTCCCCTATTGGCGCTACAAAAGTCAATCAACCACTTAAGCTCCATTAAGAAAGGGCGTGTTTGGGCTAACATCAACAAAAGAGCGTAGTCAAGCCAAAAATAGGAATAAAGACAAAAAACAATTGATAAAAGTACCAAGAGGCTTTTATAAAGCAAAGCTGCCCCTTTTCCTAAAATAAGACTAAAGACAATTTTTCTTTTATCATCTTTATCTTCCTTGCGAATAGTCCTTAAGAAAGATTCAGTTTTAGATAGGTTCAGTTTTCTATTCATTTCTCTCCAACTATAAAAAAGGTTTTTTGCCCTGATTGAAGACTGGGAATTTCGGCCAAATTGGCTACCTGACCGCTTCCACCGATGGAGGTTAAAACTAATCCGTTTTCAGGAAAAGGTTCTTTTTCCCTCACCCAAAACTCTGGCTTCTCATGGGTAAAGTATACCTCTTTAAAAAACTGCATCTCGGATTTATACGACCGAAAATCATTATCCTCAATAAAAGCAGACTTCCCCGTTTCTTTTGCAAGATCAGCCAAGATTTTAAAAGCTGAGTCAAAGTTTGGCGAAAAATCGCCGCTGATTCTTTTCGGGTAAGGATTGAAATACCAGCTGGCAAAGTCGTAGTAGGTAGCCAAAAGAGCTGCGCCAAAAAAAATCATAATGAAACCTCTCAAAATAATCGGCTTAATCTCGGAAAGTTTTTTAACTCCCAAGGTAAAAATAATCGTTGCCAGGGGAATATAAACCATCAGCCGACTGGCCCGGTAAATTGACCCAACGGTCATTAATAAAAATGGCGTTAATGCCAAAGAAATCAAAACAAAATAATATTCAGGTCTTTTTTCTTTAACCATCTGAAAAAGACCTAAGAAAAATAAAAAAAATGTCGGAGCTAAAAATATTCCATGCCTTGTAGTAGAGTGAGTCAACATTGAATCACCTTTTACAAATAGGAAAGAAAAATCAAAGGAAGAAAAGTAGATCAAAGCCGATTCATAAAAAGATGCAAATTTATTGGAAATAACCGCCGGATCATAAATCGCTCCTAAATAATGAATATTAAGCCATTTTAACGGTAGCACAAAAGGCATTATCCCAAGTAAAAACAACATCATTGGCTTAAAAATATCCTTAAATTGCTTCAGATTTCCAGTTACTGCATTTTTTCTTTTTCTAAGAGTATAGGAGCGAAAAAACAAAAAAAGTAAAGAAAGACCAAGATAAACAGGAATCAAAGCCCTTGCCCCTTTATATGCATATATATCGATACCCAAAAAAATACCGGAAAGGAAAACTTTATAAATTTTAGGTCTTTGGCTGAAGGCAAAAAGAAAATACAACCAAAGAATAAAAAACGGTAAAATGGCGATGTTTTCAAGAACAAGATGGCTTTGAATTAAGATTGAAGGTGAGCTAAAAAAAAGAAGTAGTCCTGCTAAACTCAAAAATTCGGAGAAAAACAAACGCAAAAGCCGCCAAAAAACCAAACCGCTTACCAAAGCAAAAATTACACTTACTAATCGTAAATTAAAATACGATTTACCGAAAATTTTAAAAAGAAAGGCGGCAGCATAAACATTAACCGGCTGCTTCCAGTCTTTTCCGTCCAAAGTTAAAATAAAAACAGGAAGAAACCGACCCGTTTCGTCACGAAGATTATCCGAAATTAAACAAGCGTTATACCCAATTGACGCTTCGTCAAAATTAATACCCGGAGGTATTCGGGTAAGTTGCCAACTCAGCCAGAAATAAAGACCAACAAAGAGGAAAAAATAAAAAGCTACTTTAAAAAAAGTTATTCGTCTAAGCTTTTTCAATTTTATTCTCCTTAAATAACTTTTTCAGATTAATTAGAAATATCACTAAGTTAACTAATATTATACCGCTAACGATCATCTTATTACTAAGCAAATCAATTAAAAATGAAATCCTGGGTCTTTACCAAAGATGGTAAAGATTTAAAAAGTAAATAACCGAAGGAATAATAAAAATTTTAAGCCATGATTATCCCAATCCCGCCAATACTGCCAAAAAGATTAAAGCTACGAAAAAATATCGCTCATGCATTTTAGGTAAAAATAAAAAAGCGGAGGAAGAAAACAGATAGGCTGCCAAAATAATCTTCTGTTTACTGAGTTTTCGTCATATCCCAACAGCTACTATTAGAGAGAATACAAGACAAAAGTTAATCCCCCAGAAAGAAGCGCTAATTCAAAAAAAAGGCTGAGTGGACGGCCTTGGTTCAAAATCGTAAATTAATGCCCAAAAATTGAATGCATTAGCCACTAAATCTGTCAGTTCGTCCCGGAAATTACCCATATACGTCCCGATCGCTTCGCTAAAAGTCGCCAAAGGTAAAAATGGAAAATACAGAATCAACGCAATTATTGTGGACAAAAATAAACCAACAACCAAATCGGTAATTTTCTTTTCCTTAAAACATAAAAGAAGAAAAGCTGGCGCGGCAAAAAGACTAATAGGTTTGATCAAGGCTGACAAACCTAAACAGACAGTTCCCAATAAATAATAATTTTTAAAAGACAGAAAAAAGGCCAATAAAATGAAAAGACAATATAAGCTTTCATCTTGACCCCAAAAAGCGCTGTTGTACCAGGTAGAAGGCAACAATAAAAAGAAAGCTGTCGCGATTTTTGCCAGTTTATCTCTCCTACCAAGAAATTTAATTATTTTAAAAATGATCCAAGCACAACCGATATCAGATAAACTGGCTAAAATTTTATTGAAAGCAATCCCTCCGCGCAATGATTGATACCAAAAAATTAAATTTGAGGGAAAAAAAGAAATCTTAAGATTTATAAACCACAAAAGCCGGCCGATTAGTTCATAAAAACCCCTCCATATAAAAATAAGGTAATAAAAAAAGCGACGGGTAATTTGCCCGTACGGCATCGGGAACCGATTTGCCTAAAAAAAACAAAAAATCATTCGTTTCCCAAAGATATTTTGCCCAATTAATAATACTAACGGCATCGCTGTGGTGATCTAAGGGGGCGACAATAGGACGAATAACAAATGACAAAAAGAAAATAAAAAAAACTATTCTTCCCAATCTTAGCTTTAAATTTTTTCATTCATCTTCAAAATCTCTACCGTAGACAGACCGGACCGAGCGCGGTTTTTAGCAACAAGGATAAGGTCCGTCCATCTGCATAGCGCGGCTATTGTTATCTTAATATAAGTTGGGTGAAGAAAAATTCTCCTAATAATAAAAAACAGATGGGAAAATAATAGCTTAAAGCTGTCTATGTGCTTCCAGGTTAAAAGAAGATGATTCCTTTGTTTAATTAAGTCAAGGTAACTTTGATTGAAAGATATTGTATTAATCGTCGCCTCGTGTTGGTGATAAACTTTGGCCTTCGGTTCAAGTAAACACCTCCAGCCTGCCTTATAAGCCCTGATGCCCAAATCTAAGTCTTCAAAATAAAAAGGAAGAAAAAGTTCATCCATGCCCCTAAGTTCCTGCCAATATTTTTTTCGAAATACAGAACTTCCACCATTCGGCCATCCTGTTAAACAGGTCTTCGATACCTGCTCCGTCGGTTGGATATTTAACCACCCGTCTTTCCAAATAAGCTTTCCCGGCCCAAACTTTCCGACATCAAACGAAACAGCAAAAACACTTGGATCCTTAAAGTGGGGCAAAACTTGCTTCAGAAAATCCGGCCGGGGAGCAACGTCATTGTTCAAAATTACAACTAAATCACCTTTCGCTTCCTTAACCCCAGTATTGCAGGTAACCGAATAGCCAAAATTCTTCTTATGTTTGAATACTTTTACCTGGGGAAAATTTTTTCTTAAATAATCCGGCGAATCGTCGCTTGAAAAGTCGTCAATCACTAAAATTTCTTCAATCTTGTTTTCGGGATTTCTCACCGCTTCCAAAACTTGCGGTAGGTTTTTCTCAAGAAGTTTTCTTCCATTCCAATTAGTAACTAATACGGATACGCCCATGACTGAATTCTATCACCAAATTTAAGTTTCTCCAAAAAAAATTACAAATTATTCGGGCAATGAAAGCAAGGATTCATCTCCCTTGGTTAGAATGACCTGACCTTTAGTAAAAGGAGGGATTTGTGTAAGTTCATCAATTTCCGTTTTCTTTCCAACTATCCATTTAATTTCTTTTTTTTTGACTTTTTCCGCTAAATCTTGTCTGCTTAAGAAAAATAAGCCCGTGCCAGCACTTTTGTCCGAGGAATAAACATAGCGATCTGTATAATAAATTGTTGTTGGATAAAGATGATCTAATCTGACAACCAAATCATCTTCTTTCGAAATTCTTCGAAGATAAAGGCTAACCTCTGCTTGATTAGCTGTCGTTTGGCTGGTCATAACCGAACGAATGTTGACAATATAAGTCTTATACGAAACATAAGAAGACAAAGCTAAAACCATAAAAACTACCAAATACTTAATTATTCTTCTCTTTTCGAATATCTTTAAAAATTTGTTGGTCCCACAGGCAACGGTTATTGCCCAAAAAGGCATAGAAGGAATTAAATACCAGTTATTATCTCTTTGGCCAAAACCGACTAAAATCAGCAAAAAGGTAGAAAAAGCCACCATTAAAAAGTTCTTTGCTTCTTTTATCTTAGTAATCAAAAAAAATAATCCCATCACAAAAACCCAAAAAAATCTTCTTTGTAAGCTGTAATAGCAATACCTAATATAATTAAAATTGAAGTGGGAAAGAACAAAATTTGCGGCACCCTGGTCCGATTGAAAAAGATAGTATTGGGCGAAATGCCAACCTTGCTTTATGCTCCCTAAAAAAAGCCAGCTACAGGAAATTGAAACAAAGATTAATAAAAGTAATAAATAACTTTCTTTCTTTTTCTTTAGATCGTTTCTCCGAAAGAAAAGTTCGTGAAGGACAAAAATTCCTAAGGGAAAAAAGACCAAGGAGGCTTTCGTCAAATAAATAAGAGCAAACATTATTCCAAGCAAATAATTTCTTTCTTTCCTTCTTGATAAAATCAAAAAATAAATTAAAAAAATCTCCAACGAGACAAGTGCATCGAGATTTCCCGTCCTGGCTCTCCAAATAAAAACATTATTCAGCGCTAAGGAGGAAAAACCTAAGAGAGAAGGTACTAAACCATAACTCCGATAACAATAGTAAGTCGTAGCAGTAATAATAACCAAAGCACTGAAGGCTGACGGAAGCCTAATCGAAAACTCGGAGAGCCCGATTACGCTTGAGATTAACGCTCCTACCCACATAAAAAAGGGTGGCTTATCCAAAAGAACACTCCTATTCCAATACAAAACAATAAATTCTTTTTTTCGCATCATGTTCCTTATAATATCCCCATACCAAGCTTCATCCCAATTTTCTAAATAAAATCCACCTAATTTATAAAAAACAATATAGGCGGCAAAAGCCCCTAATGCTACCAATACGAGCTTTTTCCCAATTTTTATAAAATCTTTAAATATCACCGATTTTCCCTCCGTTGAAATTTCAATAACAAAAATATTGCCACTGTCAAAGAGAAAACAGAAACTAAACTTCCTAAAATTACTGTTTTTGGCCGGTAAACAAAATGAATTTGATGTTCTCCTTTAGGAACAGCTACAGAACGAAAATTAAAATTTGCCCTATAAATTGGCGTTCTCGTGCCGTCGATATAAGCTTCCCATCCCGGAAAATACGAATCGGAAACAAACAAAAAGGAAGGCCTATCAACTGCTACACTAATTTTCTCTTCGTTAGGTTGATAGGTAAGCCATTCCAGGCGGTTCTCCTTCTTTTGAGTTTTATCGTCTTCAGAGATATCAAAACTGACATCCGGTTCAGTTTCTAAAACAATAGTCTTTTTAATATTAAATTGAGGTTCGGAAATTAACTTAATAATTTCCCTGTTATTCTTTGCCACCTTAAAGTCATTAACCAAAATCGCTCTCGGTAAACAATCTACGTTCTTTAAAACAACAACTCTTTTATCTTCAAAAACTTTCTCAAATTTTTTATCTCTAAATTTCCAACCAGGAATCCCTGCTGGGTCAGGAACAGAAATTTCGTTACGTTTGACGGCTAAAAGATAGCAAATATTCGCTAGGTCAAAAAATTTATTATCGTATTTCTCTACCCCTCCAAATCTGCCTTGGGCAGAAATTCCGTCACCACCATTAATTACCGACATAAATTGAGTCGATCTCAGGGTTCCGAAAGCATCGTATCCAGAAAATGATTCTAGACCGTATGGCATCAACATATTCATCGGGACAGCGTCTCCTCCTTCAACCCGAAAGACCCCTTTTTGGCTCTTTAGATAATTAAGTACTGGAGTAGTCGGAAAAATTAACTTTCTGTCAGAAAAAGGAGTATATTTCCAGCCAAATCTCACCAGCTCAAAATAAACCAAGAAGAGAAAGGAAATTCTTACTAGTCTTGACAGACTATTTCTTAAAACCCCCAGAATTAATAATAAACAGGAAGCAAGAATAAAACCAAGCGGTAAAACCAAATTTCTCATTCCTACGTTTAAATTTCTTAGCCAACCTTCTAATACCTCCCGAGAAAACGAATCGGTTGCTACTCCTGAAAAGGATCTAAATGATTGCCGGGACAAAAAAGAGCCTGTCAAAACCCCGAAGACAACGATTGTCGGCAAATATAAACTTCTAATTACCTTAAAATCATATTTTTGTTTTAGAAAATCAAGACCGAACGCTGCTAAGGCGGCTAAAGAAAAATTTGCCAGAAAAAGTACTCTATCTCCCGCGGCTCCACCCAATCCTAAAAATTTTAATTTATTAAGAAAAATCGCCGCCGGTGAAGGAAAAGCAAAAGAAAGAGAAAAGACAAAAAGCAACAACAAAAACAAAATCTCTTTCTTCTTAATAAAAATGACTGCTAGCGAAGCCAAAATAACTACCACTATTCCAGAATAGCCGCTATTCCTAGTGTAATTCCCTTCTCCCCAATAATTTCCTGTGGTAATGTTACCAAAATAATCCGGAGCGAAAAAAGAAATTAGATTATTGTTTTTTAGGTAGGCTTCGTTTCTATTAATCGTTTCAATTTGCCGACGAGAATTAATCAAAAGCTCAAACGAAGGAAAAAGTTGAATACCAGAAAGGGTAATACCTAAAATAAAAAATAAAATTAAATCGATTGCCCTTTTCTGCCAAAACTTCTCAACTATCATAACAAAAAGTATTTCTGCAAAAACAGAATAAACTATTACCTGTGGATAACCGGAAAAAATTTGCAAAGCTAATGTAAGGCTAAAAAGAACACCAAAACGTATTTTTCCCGATCTTAAATATTTGCTGGAAAATAGCAATAGAAGCGGTAAAAAAGAAGCAGTAAAGACATGGGAACCCCATTGAGACCATATTATGGAAAAGCCAGAAAAGGAATAAACAATTCCGCCTAAAAGACTACTGAGCTTGCTTATTTTCAAATATCTTAGTAACCAATAAATAAACAGCCCGCAAAATAAAGTCTGAAAGAAAATTTGCATCCCCCAGGCGACAGGAACAGGGGAAACGAAGTAGAATAGATTGGTTGGATTAAAAATTCCTAATTGAATATTCCCCAAAAAAGGATAACCGCCAAACATATAAGGATTCCAAAGAGGTAATCTTCCATTCTTCAGTGAACTGATTAAATAGCTTTTCATTGGAAAGAAAAGAGAGACCACGTCGGAAATCAAAGAATTTTTTACAGGAACCCCAACTGTATATCCCCATTTATAATCGAGCCACGGAAAATACATTCCTACAATAATATCAGCCGGGATAGGAATTGATCCTTTAAAGAAAAATCTCCAAAAAAAAATGATTACCAGAAAAACAAGTACGGAAAATGGCCAAATCCGAGAAAAGCATCTCTTAAAATCCATGTTCTTTGTTCGCTGCAAAAAGTTTAAAAATTAAAAAAGCGCTGGTTCCTGCTAAAAAACTCCTAATTAAACTTTTTAACTGAAAAACATCCGTATAGCGACCAAGAATTTCGGAAAAGCCAACTGCTTTTTCTAATTGAGGATTAATTGGGTTAAACAGACCAAAAGATAATGACGGCTCAAACAATAATGTCAAAGCCAACCAACAACTGGAAATGGCTAACGTTAAGACAAGATGTCTGTAATCATTTTCCACTAGCTCCCAAATTAAAAATGGAGTCACCCATAAAAACCATTGCGGGTGAAAGTGGGTAACCGAAAAAGTTAAAAGTAACACCGCTAGGAAATAAATACTGGGACTAAGTTTCTTTTTAGTATAAAAGGCTAAAAAATGAATAATCGTCAAAAATAAAACAAACGGGTAAACTACCTCCGCTCCAGAAAGAGCCCAGCCCATAAAAAGCATTTTTTGACTTTTAGGAGAAAAGACCATTGCTCGGAAAGCAGAGGAACCTAAGTAGGGAGCAATAAAAAGAAGAAAAGAAAAAATTCCAATTATGGCTAATTTAATTCTTTCGCGAAATTTATCGGTTAATAAAAAAACTAAAGGCAACAATAAAAAAAGCGGATACATTTTATAGGAAGCAGCAACCCCCATCATAAAAACCGACAAATTAAATCTTTTCTTTTGAAAAAAGTACAAAGACAGAACCGTAAAAAACGTCGGTAAAAGATCCAGCTGCCCCATCATAAAGGAAGTGTAAATTGCCAAAGGATTAAATAGCCAAAGAAGAAAAGCCGCATTTTTCTTTTTTTCTTCCCGGAATAACCCCGCCAACAGAAAAGCTACCCCGATATCAAAAAAGAGATACGGGAGTTTAAAGAAAAAAAGGTGCTTGCCTAAATTCGGATAGGAGTGAATCAAACTTAAGTTCTCCATTAACCAGGGAATAAAGTTAGGATCAGTAAAAGGCTTAACTAAAATCCTGAAAATACCCAAAGTGTAGTAGGTCAATGGCGGATAAATAAAAATATCGCTAATCCCGAAATTTTTTACCAGAGGATGGGTTGGAGAAAGATTAGCTAAGGTATCATAAAGGTTGAACTTGCCTTCGTAAGCAAAAAAATAAGCACTAAAGGAATGGCCGAGCAAATCCGGATGAAGAGTAATTGGCATCAGAATCATCCGTACGACAACCGCTATCGCAAGCAAGAAAAGTGTTTTTTTATTTAAAAATCTAAAGGACGATCCTTTTAACATTTTCGATGAAGTTCTCCTTTGAAAAGATTTTACTCCTTTTAGCTGCCTGATTGCCAATCAAAATAATTTTTCCTTCATCTTTAATAAGTTCAGTAGTTTTTTCTTCTAACTCTGATTCTGTTTCCCAAAAATAGCCGCTTTTGCCCTCCTCGACAATTTCTTTAAAGCCACCTTTCTTTAGTAAAAACGGCACTGCTCCGGCAGACATGGCCTCAGCTGCAGTCATCCCAAAATGCTCAACTCTCTCCGGCTGGGATTCTTCGTCCACATCAAAACCGCTAGCTGACCAAAATATTTTCGCCTTTGAATAAAGATTGACCAAATCGGCAAACGGAATATTTTCTTCAATTTTAATAGGATAGCCAGAAACAATCTTTTTCAAGTAACTAACGAACTCCTTACCACCAACGTCGCTTCCACCGGCGATAACCAATCGCCATCCTTTTAATCCATTATTACATAGCCTTTTAAAAACCTTTATCAAAATATCCTGTTTTTTTGCCTGAAGCAGTTGGGAAAATCTGGCGACAGAGATAATTAAATTTTCTTTTTTCTCCGGCTTAAAATTTTCAAGGTTAATCGGCGGATGAATTACTTTGCTGGAGATTCCAAATGTTTTATCGATAAAATTCTTAGTAAAATATGAATTACAAACAACTTCGGAAATCATCAACAATTTGATTTTGTTTAACAATGAATTACCCCCAATTCTTTTAAATGGAACCTGAACATGAAGAATATTTTTTTTACCGAACATCAAAGGAATGCTGCCGTCACACATAAAAAACAACAAATCATACTTACGCAAGGTAATAAATTTTTCAATAATCCCCTTGGGGGCTGGAATAAAATTTGCCTTCCCAATATCCAATCCTAATCTTTCCTCGGTTTTTTTCCTTAAATCTTCTCCTTCCCAAAAAATATCAACCTCAAAATCATTTTTCAGAAGTAATTCGACCAATGTCAAACAATATTTTTCTCCCCCGCCGAGTGTATCCAAATATGGATCGTAAATTCCCGCTTTCATAAGTTTTTAGCTTTGAACTTTTCGTTTTTAACAAAATTTTGCATTTCCCAAAGTCTTGCATAAGTAATAAACACACTGAAAACCTGGTAAATCGCTTCCAATACTCCTTCCGTCCCGTCACGCCACGCTTGTAGTTTTATCATTCGTTTATAAAATTCTCTGCCCATTGCTCCGAAAAATCTTTTGGTATTCATCGGCGGATGGTTGGCTTTAAAAAGCATTTCCGCTTCCAAACCTGACCATTGAATAGTATTACTTAATTTATGTTCAAATGAACCGCGATGACTATAATGAATTAAAGATTCTTCCAATTTGCCGACTCGACCTTCTATCTGCGGTTGCTCGTGCAGTTTTCCTTCCCATTTTACAAGTTTATCTTTTTTTATCAGTCTCAGAACATAATCCGGCCACCAGCCGCCAAATCTCATTTCCTTCCCTAGCCGAATATTTCTCCTTGGAATCGCAAACCCCACTTCTCCTGTCCTTTTACTCTCCTGCTCTTTAACCCTAATAAGAATTTCTTCTCTCAAAAGCGATGTTGCCCGTTCGTCCGCGTCCAAATACAAAACCCAATTTCCGGTTATTTTTTTTAAGGCAAAGTTTCTCCACGCCGAATAATCAATTTCTTTCGGCCCTTCATATTTATATACTTTTGCACCATACTTTTCCGCCACTTCCGTTGTTTTATCAATTGATCCGGTATCTAAAATTACTACTTCATCCGCCCACTCAACCGACTCCAAACACTCACCAATCACTTCCTCCTCATTCTTGGCGATTACGATAACAGAGATTAACGTCTTGTTTTTTATTATTTTTTCTTTGTCTTTTTTCATTTTTGATTATTCCAGCTTCCTTTTCCGAATTTTCCTAAATAAAAATCCCTCACTCCGATTTTTTGCCATTTTCTTCCTTTGATAATCATTGTAAGGCTCTCTCTAACTAAGGCTATTTTTGACCTCAATGGCGCCCATCTTATCCCAAACAAGAGCCGATTCCTAGTTAAAAAATAATCGTGCAGGTTGCTTCCCGATCCGGAAGAAGCAGCGTTCAGATGCCAAATAATTGATTTTGACGTATAAAAAAGTTTATAACCGGACTTTAATGCCTTTTGGCAAAAATCCGTTTCTTCAAAATAAGCAAAATATTTTTTATCAAGCAAGCCGGCTTTCTCAAAAACTTCTTTTTTAACCAACATTAAGCAACCGTTCACATACTCTGTCTCTGTCTCCGTCTCATATCTTCCGTCGTCCACTTCGTCAACCCCCCTGTGTTTGGCGTAAACATTTTTCCAGTCAATAATTCCTCCGGCATACCAGATAACTTTTCCCAAGTCTGCCGGTTTATATCTTTCTTTATGAAATTCGTAGCCTTTCTCAAAATAAATTTTGCCGCCGACAACTCCGATTTTTTCATCCGATTCGGCCGCCCTGATCAACTCCGTTAAAAAACTTGGCGAGACCCGGGTATCATTATTCAAAAGACAAATATAATCTGCCCCATTCTCAAGCGCATACTTTATTCCTATGTTATTTCCTTCCGCGTACCCTAAATTTTCTTTGTTTTCAATTAGTTTAATTGTTAAAGAATTAGCGGATTTTTCTTTTAAATTTTTTAATTTCCTAAATTCGTTAATTTTTTTAATCGAATCGTCGTTCGACCCGTTGTCCACCACCACAATTTCCCGTTTTTCATTTCCTGACCCCGCTTCCAACACTTTTATTACCGATTCCAGACACCTTAAGGTCATTTCTCCCTGATTCCAATTGAGAATAATCAAAAATGTCTTTTTTGTCTTCATGCTATTGATTGTATATCATTTTTCAAAAAACTACCCTCGGTTCCGATCCGGCCACTTTGTAAAGATAAAGACAAAAGAAAATAACCATTATTGTTAAAATGATTCTGCGCATTTTTCCGGAAAGTTTAATTAAAATGGAATAAATCAAAATACCCAAGAAAATATGAATTAAAGGATAAACAAAAAGACTTTTCAAGCTACTTTCCCAAATCAAATTAAAATCAAATTTCAACAAAGCGCCGGCAATTAATGAGGAAAAGTCTTGATTCACCAGAGAAACAGATCCTGGCGCAATTTTAAGACCAAAAAACCTTAAGGAATCCCAAACAAACCCAAAATAATGGATCCCCTGTAGTCTGGTATATCTCAATGCTCCAATAATAAAATCGGCTCCATAAGTAAGCGGGAAAATTTGCATTAGCAATTTTAGATTTTTTACTTTATTAAAAAAAAGTTTTATCGCCAGGAAAAAAAAGATGTAGGAAATAATAACCGCCAAAAACTGAATTAAAGAAAGATTTTTAAACACCGAACCAAAATAAATAAACCTTCCAAACTTGGTATAGTTTAAAAAAGTAGTTAAAAAAGAAGCGAAGATAAAAACGGAAACCGGAAAATAGTGCCAAACAAACTTATACCTAACGTAAAACACCAATCCTAGAAAAAATGCAAATAATGCCGGTAGAGGAGAAAAAATATAACCTTCCGCTTCGGTAATAGGCAACCTCCGATTCAAAAAACTGCTTTTATCGGCGATAAAGTAATCCTTAAAAGCCAAATTTTGTTTATAAAAAGTTTTTTCTCCCAAGAAATCGTTTTCTCTGGCTTGGGGATTAAGAATCCACTGGCTGTGGCTGTCTTTTAAAACCAGCTCTGAAGGATTTAGGGGATAAATATTTTTATAAATGTCGGCAAATTCCGCCATCGTTACGCTTTGTAAATTTTTTATTTTTGATAAAACCGACAATTGATTCGCAAATTCAGGGAACACCTTAACACTTTCTATGCCCGTCTCCAAACCGACGGTTATTTGACCAATCGACAATTGACAATCCAGGTAACGACTTACCAATTCTTTAAAATATGAGGTATTAAGCCTTCTTTCAAGATAATCGTTTGCCTGTAACGAATAGTTGGAAAAACTGGTCCCCTCTCCGTAAGCCTTGGAGAGGTCTCTTTGCGCCCACTGAAGAACTACCGGTCCCAAAATATCTTCTTTGCTCTTGGCAGGAACCAAAACATTGGCGAGAGAAGGATAATACGGCACGCCCCACCACTGCCCCCAAACTCCATAGCTGTCGGTCGTCCGCTGGTCTGCCACTATCAACACGGTTGCCAAACCGTATTTGTTTTTTATGTATTCCAAAGAATAAGAGTCTATCCACCAGGCGCCTACGGAAACCGGATATCTTCCGAATTTTTCCTTGAACCCGGAAAATACAGTATCGATCAATTTCCTTCTCTCGCTTTGGGTATAGCCGGAAAGAAAAATTACACCTGGATCGCTCCAGGGAATTAATGGCGGATAAATCACCCGAGCGGCCGAAGCCAAATCGGGAGAGATTTCCAAGAAAAGACCAAGTTCCTGGTTGGGAGAGAAATTATTATTTATACAAGCAATAATTTCTTTATCTTCCAAGGCGTCATATTGCAAAAGCCAAGTGGCAGAAAAGTTATATTTCCGGATTTCTCGATATTGGTTTTCCACCGGTTTTAAAGAATTGTCCAACCAATGATTTCTGCCCCTAACCGGATTTATAATCGTCAAGTAACGGTTGGGGCAATTAACATTTTCTTCCGATAAAACATTCTTTTTAACCAAAAAAAAGGAAAAAAAGATAATCAAAAACAAGAAGATTTTTTTAATTCTCATAATATAACCCGACAAAGGCTACAATATTATTATAAAGTCTTTACGCGGCTATTATAAAGTATTCAACAATAGATAAAAGAAGCGGTTGAAAAATAAAAAGCTATCTGTCAAAATAATCAATCAGTTCTTATAAAAATAGTTTTTAAAGAAATGTTCAAAAAAGCTCTGAGTCTATCGGCTATTTTAACGATTGTATGTTTCCTGGCGCCTTTTCCCGTTTATGCTTATCTTGACCCCGGAAGCGGAAGCTATCTTATCCAAATTATTGTGGCCTCTCTGGCCGGTTTCGGTTATTTGGTAAGAGCAAATTGGAAACAAATTAAAACCCGATTCTTCAAAAAAGCCAAAAATGAGGCAGAAAGAGAAAAAAATAAGAGCGCGTCTTGAAACATCTTCCTTTAGGGACCCGGGCGGATTTGTTTTTTACCTGGACGGACAACCTTACCGCCAAATCAACCAAAAAAGCAAACAAAATTTTGATCTCCTTACTAATTCAGGGCTTTATCAAGACCTTGCCGGAAAAGGTCTTATCGCTTCACACGCTGAAGTATCCAATAAATTCGCCGTTACCAAAGACGCTTACAAAATAATTAAACCTCAAATTATTCCTTTTATTTCCTATCCCTATGAATGGTCTTTCGACCAGCTAAAAGACGCAGCCTTAACCACACTTGAAATCCAAGAAATTGCCCTGTCTTACAATATGAGCCTGAAAGACGCCAGCGCTTATAATATTCAATTTATCGGCTACAGACCTATATTCATTGATACCCTGTCTTTTGAAAAATACAGGGAAGGACAAACCTGGACGGGTTATCGACAATTCTGCCAACATTTTTTAGCTCCGCTTGCGCTGATGTCCAAAAAAGATCCCCGAACAAATTTGATACTTCGCGATTTCATTGACGGAATTCCTCTGGATTTAACCAGCCAACTATTACCAAACGCAACCAAGTTCGATTTATCCCTGTTAACCCACCTTCACCTTCATTCTTTAAACCAAAAAAGAATGGCCGAGAAAAAAATTAACAAAAGTAAATATCGGATGACAAGATTTCAGATGCTTTCCCTAATCGGTAATCTTAAGTCAACAATTGAAAAATTAAAAATGAATCATTTCAAAACCGAGTGGCAGGAATATTACAGTTTTACCAATTATTCGGACAAAGCCGCCGAGCAAAAAGAGCTGCTCTTAAAAAACTTTCTTAACCAAGCTAGACCAAAATTTGTGCTCGATCTCGGCGCCAATGACGGCAGGTTTTCCCAAATAGCCTGTCAAAATGGCGCATATACGATTGCTTGTGATATTGATCCTTTGGCAATTGAAAAATCGTATCTGGAAGCAAAGAGAAATAAAAATTCCCGACTGCTCCCGTTAATAATTGACTTGACAAACCCC
>Ga0116143_10001421_pt1 | contig 29052 bp, 31 predicted proteins | sample AD_UKC034_MetaG_FD_89745 | JGI IMG/M metagenome (GOLD analysis project Ga0116143, IMG submission 89745) | Active sludge microbial communities of municipal wastewater-treating anaerobic digesters from USA - AD_UKC034_MetaG | ecosystem: Engineered > Bioreactor > Anaerobic > Digestate | place: USA... | reverse complement strand
TAAACAGGTAATCGTTGCAATTGCGCCCTCATCATTAGCACATACAATTGCTTGTGGCAAATGTTTCGCATCCTTTACCATCCTGCCTGCAACAGCAAAAGCAAACTCATAAGACCAATCCCCATTAAAAAAGCATCTTTTGGGGTCTATTTCAATCTGATATTCCTTAAGTGTATCTTCAAATGCTCTTCTGCGCTCCTGGCTTTCTATATTATCATCAGGACCGCCAATATAAGCCAGATTGCGAATCCCATGATCCTTTAGCAGATGCTCCACAATTTCATGCATACCGCTGTAATTATCTGTTCCAAGATAGTCCACTCCATCCACTTCGTATTCCAGACATACCGCTGGAATATTGCACGCGCGGATACGGGCAACTTCACGCTCCAACACCTCCAAAGAATTAAAAATGTTGGCAAATAAAATGACACCATCGTAATCTCTATAATCAATCAAATTAAAAATGTTGTACTCACCTATGTTATAAGCGGCAGTTTCACCACTGTAACCATAACAAAGGAATAGATAAAGATCTATTTCTTCTTTGTCTATTGCCTTCTTAATTCCATCTATGATGGAAAAAACATATTCATAAGACCAAGCTGTTGTCAGTAAAGCGATTTTTTTCTTCATTCTCCACCCCCATTCAGATCAATTGATTCACCATTTTTATAATCACACATAATTCTATTGCACTGAGGTAATCAGATCTGCTATTTCCCAATCTGATGCATTCTCCGGTATTGGATGTGTTCCTACTGATATTGTCTTATCAAATCCATTTGCACATAAGAACTCATCATATTCTGCTGCAGAATCCACCAGTCCGGCTTCATACAGTTTCTTAGCTACAGAGTAAGAACTGTCTCCCCCCTCCACAGTAATCATTATGATAGCAGCAGTCGTACCTGTCGCTGTCGGCGATGTCGTAGTCGGTGCTATTGTACCTGGCACTGTCGCAGTCGGTTCTGTCGTACTTGGCGCTGTTGTACCTGGTTCTGCCGTATTCAGGGTTGTCGCTCCAGTTGTTGCAGATGCTGCAACCTGATTATCACTTGCTGTCTGATTATCACTTGCTGTCTGATTATCACTTGCTGCCTCATTCCCGCTTGTAACATGATTCGCGTCATCATCACTGACACTGTTGCCGTATTCAGACAGAACCGTACTTTCAATCATGCCAAGTGCCCTTGCTCGCTCCATAATCTCAGCATCGGTCATTGGCTGTTTTTGATTGGCTAATGCATAATGCATCACTACCACGGTTACTGCCACTCCAATTCCAATTCCTCTAATATAATATTTCTTTTTCATATTAGTACCTATTTCTTCTCAAATAAATCAATCACCAGTTTCACTTCTCCAATTCCCAAGCCAAGATCTTTGGCAATTGCCATATTGGACCGTCCTTTTTTATGAAGCTCCAGAATCCTCTCATTACTGTTAACAGAGTTTTCTGTCCCCGGTGCAAACTGCAAACTTATAGAACCATCCTGCGCAACCAAATCCTCATCAAAGGATAATTGGGTATCCACCTTCTGTGATTTCTTTCTTCCCGCTGTTTTACCTTTTGTCGCTGTCTTTGTATCTGATTTTGTATTTTTTTCGATCGGCTGACTCTCCGTAGTTGTCTCACCTTTAATGGTTTTTCTGGCTGTAATCATACGGTCTTCTGCAACAACAGACATTTGCTCGGCTGCCTCTGCTTTCTCCTGCGCCAGCTGTGCTGTCTTTAGTGCTTTACTCGATAGTTCCACGGCTTCATTGGCAGATGTAAAAGCCTCTTTTGAAGTCTGTGTAGCTGTGTTCATCAGATCTTCGAGTTCCCTCTTATTCGTGTTCAACATATCGTGCATAAATACCGTCTCTTGATGATTACTATTGATTTGAGACATCACAGTATCCGAATACTCCCCAAGTGCCATGATTTTTTCATTGGTAATTCTCTCTAACGAACGTTCTGTCTTTTCCATAGAATAATTAACAGTTTCATCCGTCATTTCCTCTAATCGTCTCTTCGATGTCTCGAGTTCTTCTTCCATCGTCTGGTTTATTTTTTCTTTTATTTGCTCAGTATCTAATTCTTTTCCGGATTTGCGTTCCGGAATAAAATAGCTGATGATAAATGCTGCTATGCCCAGTACGAGCAAAATGATTTCCATTGTTCCCATTCTTAATCTCCATCTAAATTCTAATATCAAAAGAAGAGGTGTTTTTTTTCACTATTTTCCCATTTGTTTGTTCTTCTTTTTTTCGTTTGCTTCCGCCATCACCCTGGTAGGAATTCTTATGTTCTCCATTTGCATCACTATTCTGTGATGCATTCTCTTTTTTATGAACCTGATTCACTTGGTCAGAAACATTACGTTCAACCTGAACCTGTTGATTAGAGTGATCAATGATGCCTTTTTGATCTTCATTATGCTGCATGGTCTGAAAATCCTGCTGTCTTGTTATTGTACCATGCAATTCCACCATTCCAATTGCCATACGTTACCACCTTTCAACACAATGCTCACAACACAATTGTCATGAGCATATATCACCTATAAAGGTCCCATCTTTACCATTCCATCTTCCTTTGTAAAGCGGCAGTATTTAACTGTATCTTTCACAATCATCGACACATCAGAAATAGTAACCCTAGTACCGGTATATACCTCACCACTGACTTCTATCTTTGCTCCGGAACTGCTCTCGAGAATTACCTTCAACTCTTCGATTTCTTTTGTGTTATTAATAACCACTTCCTGTAGCTGCTTACTTGAAATAGCAAGCTGCTGTAAATTCTTAATCTGCTCCGGAAGCATTTTGACTCCTGCAGAAAGCTTCTTTTTCGTTGCATCCAAAACCGGCATCATAACCTTAAGGTTTTTCTGTGCATCCGCCACTTCCTTTTGTAATTGCGAAAAACGATTGGTTACAGTTGGATCAATTCCGACCGTAGCACTGGTGTCAGCCCCCATGGGAGATCCAAGATTTTTGACTTTTATTTGATTGGTGGCACATACTGCTCCACCAGTAATAAATCCCTTTCGACTCATAACTTTGATTTCCGTTCCTGCCTGCACATTAGAATGCAGTATGGCGTCTGTCTCAACGGAACCTTCTGCAAGTACATAACAGTTTTCCATATATTTGGCAACCACATTTCCTTTGGCAATCAGCTTGCCTCTGCCCATTCCGTTAATTCCCCGATTAAGGATAATGTTCCCGCCTGCCTCAATATAGGCACCTTCCACGCCCCCTTTCACTTCTATATTTCCAAGTGCCTTGATTGCAAAATTAGAACAAACATTACCATTAACCAAAACACTGCCTTCATACGAAATATTACCGGTAGAGTTATCGACATTTTCAACCTCTAGTACATCTGATACAAATACTTTCCCATCAACCAGACTGACATGACCATTCACCTTGGAACGAATTACAGTTCTGTCTTCGCTAAGCTCTATATTCAACCCATAAGAAAGGGTTAATCTCCTGACATCATGAGGTTTAATGATATTTCCTACAACATCATTTCCGTTCTTGCCCTTGTCCTCCGGTGTAAGAACCGCAAGGACATCCCCAACTTTACAATGGTTAACAAGATTTAAATGAAAGAAGTCAACGGTTCCATCTTCACGTAGGGTTGGTCTTATTTTATTATCTACATTGAAATAATATTTAATTACAGCATCTTTACCTTCTGCAGCCGGGATACCGCGTGCAATCGGATAATCAGTGCAGTACTGTCTGTGTTCCATAAAATCATTAATCATTGTCTCGTCTGCGCCAAACACAATCTTGGCAAGTTTTAACTCTGCATAAATATCCTCTTTCCGATATAATTTACCTTGATTTGACGGTGGGTAGAATCTGGCAATTGCCATCATTTTGTCATCTGTGACTCTGAACGAACAGCTTTCACTGATCGGATGTATTCGTTGTGTTGTCAGAATCATCTGTTTGATCGAAGTTACATTCTTAAGGAATTGATTGATTACGACCAATTCATACGGTATCTTCTCCCGTTCCAGATAGTTCGTCACCTCATTCAGCATAAGGATATCTCCACCATCCGTTGCCGGAAAGACCTTTAACAATACACCCTCTTCATTTACAATAATCTGGAAATAAGAATTCATAAATCGCTCCAATCATAAGCCCGTAAGGACTCCAAGGTAATCTCCAAGCCTGGTTCTCATTTTTTGTAATGCTCTGGTATGCAACTGTGATACTCTTGATTCTGAAACATCCAAAATACGACTAATTTCTTTTAAGGTTAATTCTTCATAATAATAAAACAGAATTACATTTCTTTCTTTTTCTGTTAATAAATCCAAAGCCTCTTTCAATAATTCCTTTACTTCATTCTTATCCAGAGCTTCTTCCGGTGTTTCAAAATGATGTGGCTGCGCACTGTCATTAGGAACTTCACTTCCCTGTTCCATAAACTCGTTTAATGAAATAACATTGGTTACTTTCATTTGCGACTGCCAATCCAATAACTCTCCGTCTGTAATTCCGAGAGCCTTTGCTATTTCCTCATCTGTTGCAGGTCTTCCGGTATTGGCTTCAATTTCTTTCATAGCACAATCAATCTGCTTCTGTCTCTGTCGAATCGTTCTGGGAATCCAGTCATTCTTTCTGATCTGATCCAGGATGGCTCCTCTGATTCGAAGTGATGCATATGTTTCAAATTTAATCCCTTTCATATGATCAAATTTATCAATTGCATCAATCAGTCCAAAAATTCCATAGCTAACCAAATCCTCGTACTCAACATTATATCCAAGATACATGCTGAGACGTCCGGCAACTAATTTTACCAGAGGTGCATATTCTAATATCAGCTTTTCCCGTATCTCTGTAGAAGCCAATCTACTATAATCTTCCCATAATCTTTTCTTTCCTGCTTCGTCCATAAACCCCTCCGATATTTACTTTCTCCTGTTTACTCGTCCATTCGGGATGCTTGTTTTTCAACAATTTCCCCTTCCTCATCAAAATAGTCGGAGTAATCCATCTGCATATTAAAGGAATCTACAACCCCTTTAATAACAGTCCCGATAATTGCGAAAATCAATAAAGTAATCAAAACCACAATCAGTAATTTTTCAGTATCATATTTTAGAATCCATGCAATTACCGTAGCAACTGCCCCCGCCGGCAGCATTATTAATGGCGGGATTGTTTTCGTTTTTAATCTGTTTTTTCTTTTCACTTTCTCTATATCAGTCAATGAAATAACACCTCGCCTTGTGCTAAATAGTACGGATATCTTTGCCTACTGCGCGTACTTCATATGCTCCATTCTCCGGATTAAAAATCACCGTTCTACCATAATTTGCACCTACATCTTCAGCAATAATGGGAATTCCAAGACCTCTCAATGCAACTTTGCTGGCCTCGGTATTTTGCGCTCCTATACCGGTTAACTCCGTTTTATTCTGAAATGCAAACATCTGTGCACCGCCCGCAATTTTCGCAACCATATGCTGCCTGCTGCATCCAAGACTTTCTAATTTTAGCACCAACTCTTTAATTCCCGTATCTGCAAATTTGGCAAGATTCTGATTGCTTTTAACCATTGTAGAATCCGGAAGCATAATATGTACCAGACCGCCTACCTTCGTTGTAACATCACGGATGGCAATTCCTACACAGGAGCCCAATCCGATTGTAGTTATGGTATCTGGCGGATAGCAAATGTTCATATCTGCAATTCCTACTTTAATTATCTGCGGCATCTTGTTACCATATCTTTCTTCTCCAAAATAATAGTTCATTCCCCTATCAATTCAGAATAAATTAAAATCCTAATGAATGCAAAATCTTTCCGTATGATTCCTCATCCGGTACAAGGATAAAATATCCTGATAAATCAACGTCATCTGTAAATTCCGTCTTAATCAGCAACAGCTTGTCTGCTATGGTGCCAAACTCAATTGCCGGTACAGAAAGAATAGCGCCTGCCATGTCAATGCAAATCTCCGGAACAGATGGATAAATCGTCAGATTGGTCAATGTGGATAACGAATTCAAATACGCTCCGGTAATAATATTGCCAATCTCTTTTAATGCCGAAAGCTCCATATCTGTAAAATCTTCTCCGGCTAATTCCTTTCCCATTAACTTGGATACCATATTTCTTGCAGATTCCTTTTTCTGCATAAACATAATACTTCCCGTAATATCACCTTCCACAACAAGGTAAATGCCGGCGACAATCTGTTCCTCGCCACCCATTGTGGTACCAACTTCCTTAAATTCCATCAGGCGTACCTGTGGGACCTTCATATCAACTTTTGTATTGAGCATCTGTGATAATGCCGTTGTTGCATTTCCTGCTCCAATATTTCCGATTTCCTTCAATACGTCAAAATACTGATCAGACATATTATTGATTGTAATATCAGACATGGTAACCTCCAAGTTATTTCCTATTGCATCTTCACATTACCCGCTATTCCTGTAATACAGTTCCCAAATCCAATAAGGAAATCAAATCTTCATTCTGCTTTGCAATTCCCTGTACATAAGAAGTACGATCATCTTTCGTGTCAAATGTAACTTTCTCCACTTCAGACATATTAATATTAACGACTTCTTTTACTGAATCAACAATGAGACCAATTGGTTCATGCTGGTTCAATTTGAGAATAATAATTCTGGTATCTTTGGTAATCTCATCCTCATCCAGTTCCATTTTCAAACGAAGACTCATAACCGGTATCACTTCACCTCTAATATTGATAACACCTTTTAAATAATTGGGTACCTTAGGAACTCTGGTAATCTGTTGCATTCTGACAATATTATCAATATAGCGAATATCTATTCCATACTGCTCTTCGCCGATATAAATTACAATAAACTGAGATATTTCATTCACCTTTGTGCTGATTTCATTACTCATGTCTCACTCCATTCCGCAGTTTGATCTCTGCTGTTAAATTAACGCATTGGCATCCAGAATCAATGCAATCTCGCCATCTCCAAGAATTGTTGCTCCGCTGATAAATTTACACTTGTTAATGTATTTACCCATGGATTTGATAACAATTTCCTGTTGTCCAATTAATTCATCAACAATTAAGCCTGCCAGTTTATCACCTTTCTTAACAATTACAACAACCATATTCTCTTCCGGATTATGAGTTGATTCCACATCGAGAATCTGATCTAGGCGAATCAATGGAATTACAGTGCCACGAAGATGAATCACTTCCTTGGATTGAACGGTCTTAATATCTTCAGCTGTAATGTCTTCGATTGTCTGAATACCACCTAGCGAAATCGCGTACTTCTCACCACCAACAACAACCATCAATGCCTGAATAATTGCAAGTGTTAGCGGAAGTCTGATAATAAAAGTACTTCCTTCTCCTAATCTGGTCTTCACCTCAACCTCTCCGGAAAGTGCTTCAATCTTGGATTTGACTACATCAAGGCCAACACCTCGTCCAGAAACATCGGATACTTTCTTGGCTGTTGAAAAACTAGGCAGGAATAACATATTAATTATTTCGTCATCTTCCATTACAGATGCCTGTTCCTCTGTAATCAGGCCTCGCTCTATTGCCTTATTCTTTACGACCTCTGTATCGATTCCGTTACCGTCATCTCTGACTTCAATCACAACATTATTACCATCCTGATATGCATCCAGGAAAATGGAGCCGACTTCAGGCTTTCCTCTTGCGATTCTGACCTCAGCAGATTCCAAACCGTGATCTGCCGAATTACGAAGCAAATGCATCAGTGGATCACCGATCTCATCTACCACGGTACGATCAAGTTCTGTCTCTTCACCTGTCATATAAAGTTCCATCTGCTTGTTAAGCTTTTTGGAAATATCCCTGATCATTCTGGGGAATTTATTAACAACACTTTCGATAGGTACCATTCGCACTTTCATAACTGATTCATGAAGATTCGTGGTAACGCTCTCGAGATATTCGATTTGCTCATTAAATGTAGTATTATTCTCAGAATTAGTAGCACTGCTCACCAGTGAATTCTTGGCAATAATCAGCTCACTTACCAGATTCATCAAAACATCCAGCTTTTCAATATCAACTCGAACGGTTCGATTCACCTGTGGCTTAGTACCGGCTTTCTTCTCCGAAGGCTTTGTGGCAGGAGCTGCATTCTCTTCTTTTTTGACTACTTCATTCTTCGCAGGTGCTACGCTGGCTGCTATATCGCTGGCAGCATTGGCCTTGCTCTCTTCTGTTTCCTCATATATGGCGCCCTTTGCACCAGCAATCTCTGATACAGATTCAATTGCTTTGATTATCGTGTCCAATTCTGCCTCAGATGCTACAATCAGTGCAAATTCTGAGCCAAAATGTTCATCTTCGATTTCTTGAATTGAAGGATTGGCCGCGATAATCTCGCCTGTTTCTTCCACTGCCTTAAAAACAAGAAAAGCACGGGCAGCCTTTAACAGACAACTGTCCTGTACTTTTACACTAACACCGTAGATTTTTTTATTCGCACTTCTGGCTGCGTCAAGGTTCTTATGCTCTTCCGGTTTAAATTCTATCTGCGTCCAGCTGATTGCTTCTTCCTTTACATCTTTGCTTTCTGCTTCTTTTGCTTCTTCCTTCTTCGCATTTGGATCCTCTTTCGTCTCCAGAATCTTATTTAATTCTTTAATCAAAGGTTCATTATCATTGTCGCCTTCATCTGCCGTCTCCTGAATTGCAGCAAGGTATGCTTCCAATGCATCAAGACATTGAAATAACACATCAATCATATTGGCATTGACTTTGATTGTGCCTGTCCTTACCTCCGAGAAAACATTTTCCATATCATGGGTCAGATTCTGCATCCTCTTATACCCCATGGTTCCTGCCATTCCCTTTAGGGAATGAGCGGCACGGAAAATCTCATTGACCGTGTCCATGTTCTCAGAATCCTGTTCCAATTCCAACACCTGCGTGTTCAGATTCTGCAAATGCTCCTTGGTCTCATCAAGGAAAATATCAAGATACTGGCTAACGTCCATACTATCGTACCCCCACATTCGTTAAAATTTCCTGGGCGATCTGATCTAATTCAACGATCTGATCAACTTTTCCGGTTGCAACAATACTTTTCGGCATACCATAAACGGTGCAGGAGTTCTCCTCCTGTGCAATGATATGTAGTTTTTTATATTCTGCCAGATTGAGAATGCCTTGCGTTCCATCGGCTCCCATCCCTGTCAGTACGACACATATAATCTCGTCAAAAGAACTTAATTCCAATGATTCATACAGATAATTTGCACTGGGCTTAACACCTTCTCTTGAGGGTTCATCAGAATAGAATAATCTTCCTCTTCCTTTTTGCTCCTCGTATTTTAAGTGCATACCACCTCGGGCAAGATATACATGTCCTTTCATAAGTACATCATCTTCTTGCGCTTCTTTCACAGAAAGTGAACTCAAATGATCCAGACGCTCAGCAAGAGATTTGGTAAATCCAACCGGCATATGCTGAACAATTAGAATCGGTGCATCAATCTTATCCGGTAGTCTTGGAATAATTGACTGTAATGCTTTGGGTCCGCCTGTTGAACAAGCAATTGCAACCAATTTATTACCTCCGGTGCTCTTTCTTGGGGCTGTTAAAATCTTCTTTTCTGTCGTTGAAGAATCAACCCGTTTCTCCGGTCTTTTAATCGGTGCTCTTACTGCTGCTTCCAGAATTGCAAAGAAATGATCTCTGAATTCCTTCTTTCTGGAGTCTAATGTGTTCTTTGGCTTCTGGATAAAATCAAATGCTCCCAGTTCAAGTGCTTGAATCGTTACTGTGGCGCCATCTGCCGTATCTGTACTGACTACAATAATCCGTTCAACGCGTCCTCGTTTCTTGAGTTCCGCCAGAAATTCCAGTCCGTTCATCTTAGGCATGTTGATGTCAAGAATGATTCCATCGTACTTATTTTTTTCCATCAGGTCTAGTGCGGCGAGTCCATTGGTCGCCTGATCTGCTACACTAAACCTTCCGTCATCTTCAATTATATCACACAGTATTCTTCTCGTGAGTGCAGAATCATCAATTAATAAAATTTTTTTCACGTTAATTCCCTTTCTATCCCCTTTTGCGGTTATCTTCTATGACGTAAACGCCTTTCTTCTTCGAAAATATACTTGATGATTGATTCCCGATCAAAATTATCAAGGAAAACAAACTGTCCCCGATACTCAATATTGTTGGTGCCATTGCCCACCGGTCGTGAACCAAGTACCCTGACGACACAGGTAAAGGATTTGCTTTCCACCTTCACCGTCAAAACAAACCTGCATATAACCAACCGACTATTATCATATCTCTGGGCAGATACAAAGCGCAAACCGCCCCCACTAATATCTACAATTACGCTTTTCTCCTGTGGTTCCGGAAGCTTTTCGATGAATTTATCCTGTAAATATGCGTTTTCTTCTTCCATCTTTAACTGTTTTGATACCATACCAAGGACGCAACCATAGCGATAATACTCACGTCGCTGATGCTTGCTCAGTTCTGTTATCATCTGAAGGACAACCACATACACACTTTCATTCTTATAACGTTCTGTTACTCTGCCTTTGCAAGTGTAGATTCCCTTCTTTGCATAGAAATATAAATCATACTCTGCATCTACCGGCAACAGAATCAATTTGGTCTGTTCCATTGGCATCAGAATCTCTATTCGATCCTCTGTGATATCATAAACTTTCGAAATATAGTATTTTCTCTCTTCGTCTGCCTCATCAGACCGGGTAATGGATATTGTCTGCAGATCAACTCGTTCCCCCGGTTGTACAATATTCTCCAATTCATTCATTGCATCTTCTTATTAGCCACAATATGTGAAAAAAATGCGGCCATTCCTCTCTTATTGATTTTTCCCGTAATCTCGTTATTCATCAGCTTCGCAGTAATCTCTTCATACGCCTTAGCTGACCTTGCATTGGGATGTGCAAGTGATACCGGCATCTGCTGCATGACTGCCTGTGCCAGCATTTTATCCTGCGGAACCGATCCAAGATATTCAATCGGTAATCCAAGATATCGTGAAACAACAGCATTTAACTTACGAAATAATGATACGCCCTCTTCTTCTGTCGTAACTCTGTTCGCAATCACTTTGATTGTCGAATTGTCTCTTGAGAACCTTGGGTGTCTGTTTAACGCCTTTAGTAAAGAATACGAATCCGTGATTGAGGTCGGTTCCGGTGTTGTAACCAAAAGGATTTCTCCGCTGGCCACCAAAAATTCCAATACAGCCTCTGAAATTCCGGCTCCGGTATCAATTATAATCACATCAGCAATTGCATCGAGCTGTGCAAGATTCTGAATGATATACGTCAGATACTCCCTGCTCAGATTGGATAGTCCCGCAATTCCCGAGCCGCCGGAAATAAATCCAACATCTCCCGGCCCCCACGTAATTACTTCCGTGATATTTTTTCCCTGATAAATCAAATCGCAAAGATTATGTTTTGGAACTGTACCAAACATAATCTCAATATTAGCAAGTCCAAAATCTGCATCCAAAATAATCACTCGCCTTCCCATCTTTTTGAAATGCAAAGCAAGATTAATTGATGTATTAGATTTGCCAACTCCGCCTTTACCACTGGTCACTGTTATGACTCGTGCCAAAGGTCGCTTGGTATGACTATTTGCTTTTATTATGTTACGAAGCTGTTCCGCCTGATCCATACAAGCATTCCTTTCTACTTAATGATTCAATCAATTACTTTCCACCTAATAATTTCTTGACTGTTTCTTGTGGATGAAACATATCAATATCATCCGGGACATTCTGTCCACAAGTCACATAACTCATCGGTGCCATCGTATGTAATCGAAGATTCAGAAGATTTCCATAGGTAGTTGTCTCATCCAGTTTTGTAAAAATGAGTTTATATTTGGTTAATTCTGAATAAGAATCAGCTATACTAATCAGATCCCGATATTTTGTTGTTGTAGATAACACAAGATAAACTTCTGTTTCTGCCTTCTCATCAAATGCATGAATAAATTCATTCATTGTCTGCTTCTGTTCCGCATTATGATGGGAATGCCCTGCTGTATCTACAAGGATATAATCATACTCCTTATACAGTTCAAAATTACTCAAAATCTCATCAATAGAATAGATGACCTGGAACGGAACGCCAAGGATATTGGCATAAGTCTTAAGCTGATCTGTTGCAGATATTCTATAGGTATCTGTAGTAAACAGTGCTATATTCTTGTTTTCCGCCAGACGAAATTGTGATGCAATCTTTGCTAAGGTTGTCGTCTTGCCCACACCGGTAGGTCCAATAAAGTAAATGATCTTGGGTCCTTTTGCTGCCGGCGTAATTCCTTCCGGTTTGCCGAATTTAAGAATCATCTTTTGGTAAATATGCGAAAGTACATACTCAATCTGCACATCTTTGTTAAAATTCTGCTCAATCTCATCTATCATCTGATTGGCATAACGCTCACTCACTTCATTATCCAGCATTGTATTATACAAAAGTTTGACAAAACCAAGCAGCTCATCGGATTGTGTTTTTTTCTCTTCCTGCATTTTTACATTTTCTTTTGGTGCTTCTTCCTGTTTCTTTAGCTTTTCTTCCAAAAGATTCTGGATACTCTCCAATTTCTCTTCCACACCCTTTTCGGATTTGTCTGTAACATCCTTCATCAGCGCAATCGGTTTGGACTGTAATGCTGTGTCATCCTTTTTCTCCACCGACACCTCCCCCTTCGATTCCGCCCCAGGTTTACTCTGCGCCAGTTCCAGTTCCTCTTCCTTTGCAACTGTCATCTCCACAAGCGTTCTTTTAAAAATGCGTAAAATACCTGTCGGTTTAATGTTTTTCACATGAATAATTGTGAAATTCTCACCGAGTTCCTTTTTGGCGAGTGCCTCTGCCTCTGCTTCAGTTTTTCCTTGAAATTTCTTAATTATCATCTTATGCTGTCACCATTCCTACAGATTGTAATTCCACATCAGCTTCCACTTCGTTATATGAAATAACGACAAGGTCCTTGAAATAATCTTCTGTTAATCGCTTAAAATACATTCGTACAATCGGTGAAGTCAGGATAATCGGATTCTTCCCAAGACTATCAAGCTTCTCCGTTTCCTTCCTCACGCTCTCAATCATTGCTTTGGTTCGCTCCGGATCTAATGTGATATAAGCTCCCTGCTCAGACTGTTTCACACTTCCCATAATCTCCTGCTCTAATTTCGGGTCTAATGTCACTACACTGACCGTGCCATTGCCGGTAAAATATTTATTGGAAATGGCTCTTTTTAATGTCTGTCTTACATATTCAGTTAATAAATCCGTATCACGTGTAGCCGTGGCATGATCTGCAAGCGATTCAAATACAGTTAACAAATCTCTGATTGAAATCTCTTCTTTTAGAAGATTCTGCAAGACCTTCTGCACCTCTCCCAAACCAAGAAGCTTTGGAATCAACTCTTCCACAATCGACGGATTGCTCTCCTTTAGATTATCAACCAGAGTCTGCACATCCTGTCTTGTCAGGAGTTCTGAAATATGCTGCCGGATGATTTCCGTCAAATGTGTTGCAATAATGGAAGGTGGATCAACTACGGTATAGCCAAGACTTTCCGCACGTTCTCGCTGTCCTTCCGTAATCCAGATTGCCGGTAGATGGAAAGAGGGTTCCACTGTTGGAATACCGGTAACCTCCTCCTCAACATAGCCGGGATTCATCGCAAGATAATGGTCAAATAAAATCTCACCCTCGCTAATCTGTATCCCCTTTATTTTAATAATATATTGATTAGGATTCAACTGTATATTATCACGTAATCGAATGATTGGAACAACCGTTCCAAGTTCCAATGCAATCTGTCTTCGTATCATAACGACACGATCCAGAAGATCTCCACCCTGACTAACATCGGCCAGTGGAATGATGCCATAACCAAATTCCAACTCGATTGGATCTACCTGGAGTAAGGAAGTTACATTTTCCGGACGTCTGATTTCTTCTGCAGCTTCCTCTTCCTCCTCAACCTGTGCCTCCACACTTTCTGTCTTTATCGTCTTTGATATGTTTCGTCCTGTCAGGACAAAAGCCAGACCAAGGCCAAGAAAGATTGGCGTACTCAGTGGAGTAAAAATTCCAAGGAAAGCAATTGTAGATCCCACAAAATAAAGTACCTTCGGGACACCGAATAACTGGCTGACCAGTACGGTACCAAAATCTGCATTTTTTGATCCCTTGGTAACCAGAATACCGGTTGAAAGTGATATCAACAGGGACGGAATCTGACTTACAAGTCCATCACCAATGGTAAGAATCGTATATTTATCCAGTGCATCAGCAAATTCAAGATTCTGTCGAAGCATTCCCATTGCAAGACCACCAACAATATTAACAGCTGTAATAATCAGACCTGCAGTCGCATCTCCTTTGACAAACTTCACAGCACCATCCATGGAACCAAAGAAGCTTGCTTCGTCCTGAATCTTATCTCGTCTTTCTTTTGCTTCCTTGTCTGTAATTGCCCCTGTATTCAGATCGGCATCAATCGCCATCTGTTTACCCGGCATAGCATCCAGTGTAAATCTTGCGGTTACCTCAGCAACTCGTTCAGAACCTTTATTGATTACCGTAAACTGCACAATAATCATGATGATAAAGACGATTACACCAATAACAAGGTCTCCGCCGCCTACAAAATTACCAAAAGTTTCGACTACATTACCAGGGCTTCCGGTGGAGAGAATCAGCTTGGTGGAAGACATATTTAATGCAACTCGAAAAATGGTGGTAAACAGTAAAATAGTCGGATAGAACGACATTGACAAAACTTCTTTTGCAAACATACAGCCAAATAAAACCGTAAAAGCAACTGCAATATTAAGAGCCAGCAATACATCCAGAAGGACGCTTGGTACCGGGACAATCATCATGACAAACGCAGCCAGTACATACAGCGCAACGCCAATATCAGCTTTCTTCATTTTAGTATCTCCAACTCCTTTCCGGAATTTTATCTATCCTAAATCTTTCCCTGTGCGCGATATACAGCTGCAAGCACTTCCGCAACAGCAACGTATAGTTCCGGTGGAACCTGTCCACCAATCTCGACATTAGCGTAAAGGGATCTTGCCAATGGTTTATTCTCAACAATCTCAATTTTGTTTTCTCTGGCCGCATCCTTAATCTTCTGTGCCAGATAGTCAGCGCCTTTGGCAATTACTACAGGAGCCTCTGCCAGATCTTTATCATATCGGATTGCTACAGCATAATGCGTCGGGTTTGTAATAACCACATCCGCCTTGGGCAATTCCTGCATCATTCTTCTCTGGGAAGCCTGAAACATCCGCTGCTTAATTTTTCCTTTAATTTGCGGATCACCTTCTGTACTCTTAAATTCTTCCTTTACTTCCTGCTTGGTCATTTTCATATCTTCTTTGAATTTCCACTTTTGAAAAATCAAATCAGCAAATGCAACAATAACAAACAAAAGAGAAATCTTTAGCCCGATCGTAATCAGAAGGTCCCCGGCCATTAAAACAGCCTGCATCAAAGGCATGTCATAAACAAGATATATTAAATGCCATTGTTCCTTTAATTCATTATATACAATCAGTGACATTATCGCAATTTTAATAATTGATTTCAGTAAATCTACCAGCTTTTGCAAGGAGAAAATACGTTTCACACCGGATATTGGATTCATCTTATTGAATTTGGGCTGTAACGGTTTTGTTGTTGGCTTCCATTTTACCTGCAGCAAATCAGAAACAAATCCTACAACAAAACCAACGATCAAAAAAGGTAATAGTATAACCAATGTAGTTCTAAACCCATTTCGTATCATGGACGAATAATCACTCACTGCAAGTTCTCCGCCAGGCATCTTGACAAACTGATTAAAATTGCCGTAAAAAGCGGAAAAAAGTTCCAGAAACTGTTCCCCCAACGTAGGAATCCACACCTTCAGCAGAACAAACATAGCAAGTAGTCCAAAACTGCTTGCTATTTCCTGACTCTTTGCAACCTGTCCTTCTTTTCTGGCATCGTTGAGTTTCTTTGATGTAGGCTCTTCTGTTTTTTCTCCGCCAGGGCCATCTTTTGCAAAGAACTGAAGATTATAATTCATTTTCAATTCGTAACTGCTCACCCTGTGCCTCCCATTGCTTTTACAAACATAACGATTACGATCTTCATTTCTTCAAAAACGAAATCGGCCGCTTTCGGTAACAATCCGGTTGTCAGAAACAGTACCCCCAGTCCTGTCAGGACCTTCATCTGAATACCAACTGCAAACATATTCATTTGAGGCGATACCTTCGCCATAATACCAAGGATTCCATTTAATAAAAGGATGGTACAGAACACCGGAAGACAGATTTGAAATCCAATGGCTATATAATCCACCATAAAGTTTACAAATGCCTGATACATTCCAAGAATAGAAAATTGTGTCTGACCAACCGGAATCAGGGCAAATGTTTCTGCCAATGCCTGTAGAAGATATCGATACATACCGGTTACAATGAAAATCAAAAGAAAAGCATACTGATAATAGAAACCGGTTAACGTAGTATTTTGCTTGGTCATAGGATCCATTTGACTGGCCATTGAGAAACCTATTTCCATATCTACCAAAGTACCGGAAAATGACACAATCGTCATACAAAACTGTGCTCCCAGACCAATCAATATTCCTGTAATTGCCTCCTTCAGAACATAGGATGCATAAGTTAATGGCGTGGAATAATCTATATAAACATGAGGTGTTATCACACCATATAATAAATAAGCCACTACCAGACTAAATCCAATCTTTAAATAGTTCGGTGTATTATTCATCCCAAAAAAAGGTGCCGCAAATACAAAGCAGGACACCCGAACCGCAATCAGAAGATAATATTCTAATTCCTCAATTGGAAATGATAAATCAACCATATCTCCCACCTGTCCTACCGAATATAGACGCTAAAGTCGGACCACAATTTCTCAATATACACGATAATATTATTTAACATCCAATGTCCAATCAGCATCAAAGCCAGAAAAACACAAATAATTTTGGGAACAAAGGTCAACGTTTGCTCCTGAATAGAAGTAACTGTCTGAAAGATACTGATAATTAGACCAACACACAGAGATACCAATAAGATCGGCGCAGCTGTGATAATAACGCAATATAACGCATCGCTCATGATTGTAACGACTTCTTCAATTGTCACACCACGTCACCCCCTAATAAAAGGTTTTCACCAGATTTACGATGATCAGATTCCAACCATCTGCTAATACAAAAAGCAGTATTTTGAAAGGCATGGATATTGTCGTTGGCGGCAACATCATCATACCCATACTCATCAATACTGATGCTACGACCATATCTATAATCAAAAATGGTATGTAGATTATAAATCCTATGATAAATGCGGTTCTCATTTCGCTGATAATGTAACTTGGAATCAAAACAGAAGTCGGTACACTGTCTGTTGTTCCGTCCCATTCTGTATAACCTGCGATTTCCATAAACACAGATACATCCTTTATCTGTGTCTGTTTGGCCATATATTCTCTAAGCGGTTCTATTCCGGCCTCATATGCCTCCTGAACCGTTAACTCTCCCTGATCTAGTGGCACAATTGCTTCATTATAGACCTGTAGAAAAATAGGACTCATTATATAGATTGTCAAAAATAAAGCCAATCCAATCAAAACCATATTGGGCGGCACTGTCTGCGTGTTTAACGCCGTTCTGGTAAAATGCAGTACGATAATGATTCTCGTAAAGGACGTCAGCATAATTAACAGAATCGGGATTAATGAAATTGCTGTCAGAATCAATAAAATCTGTAATGCTCCGTTTATTGTTCCATTACCATTATTTAGACTGACAGTGACTGTATTTCCAATATTGAGTGCTGCATTTTCAGAGGAACTCTCTGCACTTCCCGGTTCTTCCTCGTAGGTTCTCTCATCCGTATCACCATCGTTATCTGCATCTGTGGCATGTACTGTAAGCGAAGGCACCATAAATAATATGCCTACCAGAAATAGCAGGCATATTGACTTAAATATGTAGTTGAGTAAAGGTAAATGCTTCATTTTCATCCCTACTTCTTCTTTGGAAGCTTCTCTTTCACTTTTTCCAGAACGCCTGCAAAGTTAATCGCTTCGGCATTCTCTGTTTCTTTTATTTCCAACTCATCTTCATTAAGCTCTGTCAGATATGTAATTGTGTCTTTGCATACTGCAATGACAATATATTTACTACCAACCTTTACAATCTGCAAATACTTATTCTGCGTTACCTGTATTGTCTCAATGATATCCATGTTTCCCGTTCGGGTGCGTCCACGCGATACATTCGCAATAAATTTGGTTGAAAAATAAGTAGCAGCAAGAACAATTCCAAAAATGACCAAAAGACTAATAAATCTGGCAATATTGTCTATCGTAGTGTTCGTTAGTAGCATACTGATTTCTCCATCAATTCTTGATAATTTCTGTTATTCTGACACCAAAGCTTTCTTCGATGACTACAACTTCTCCCTTAGCAACAAACTTGCCATTGACAAGGACATCAATCGGTTCACCGGCAATCTTTTCCAGTTCTATAATGGTGCCCGGTGCAAAATCCAAAATATCATGAATTGTTTTTGAGGTTCTTCCCAGTTCCACCGTCACTTCCAGTGGCACATCCATAATCAGGCCAATATTTTCCTGCCCAATCATCGCTGCCATCTCTGGTGTAAATGCCTGAAACGATGCCTGTTGAATATTCATGGGCGCCTGTTGCATCTGTGGCATTCCCATCTGCATTTGTGGTTGCTGCATCTGCGGCATTCCCATCTGCATTTGTGGTTGCTGCATCTGTGGCATTCCCATCTGTGACATTCCCATATCAAATGCAGGTGCATTGTTCTGCGGTTGTGTCATACTTGGCTGCATTGTTGGTACAGGCGCAGGTGTTGGTGCCGGAGTTGGCTCAGGTATTGGGTCACTGCTTACTGTACCGTCCATTTGCTGACCCATAAAAATGTCATACAGAGATTTTGCAAAATCCAATGGATATAATTGCATGATAGTAGAATCTACCAAATCTCCAATCTGCATTCTAAAAGTAATCTTGACAAATGTGCCATCCATGAAGTTATTCACTTCTCCGCTCTGCTTCAACTCGTTAATATTAACAAGACTTGCATTAGGCGGGCTAATATCAATCTTCTTTCCCATCATTGAGGAAAGCGATGTTGCAGAAGATCCCATCATCTGATTCATTGCTTCTGAGATTGCACTCAGATGTAATTCACCAAGTTCTCCTTCTGTATTGGTTCCATCTCCCCCCATCATGAGGTCGGTAATAATTTTTACGTCATTCTCCTGAAGCACAAGAATATTGGAACCGTTCAGTCCTTCTGTATATTTAATTTCAATAAAAATACAAGGTCTTGGATAATCATCAACTATGGTCTCCCAACTGGCCAGCGTAACCTTGGGTGTTGTAATATTGACCTTTCGGTTAACAAGGGAATACAGGGTTGTTGCCGATGTTCCCATACTGATATTGGCAATTTCTCCAATGGCATCCTTCTCAATATCAGAAAGAGCGTTTTCATCTATATCCTGATTGGAACTTTGCGCCTGTTCCACGTCGGAAGAAGTATCTTCTGCTGTTGCTGAAGCATTATCATTCAAATCCATTCCACTAAGCAACGCATTGATTTCGTCTTGCGATAGCATTCCGTCCATTCTATTCTTCCTCCTCCCTGTATATTGATGTTACCCGAACAGCATATCGATCATGGTCTGTTCCGGGAACTGCACTAAACTTCTTAAAATCCCCAACATAGATATCTAATTCATCATCCATTCGGGTCTCCAGTCGAATAATATCGCCCACCTGCAATCCAAGGAAATCACTGACTGCAATCTGGCTCTTACCAAGAACTGCTTTGATTGGTACGTCGACCTTACGAAGGAGATTTTCAAGTTCCACTTTATGATCTCCATCATCTGCATTGGTCATTGTAGTAAACCAGAATTTGGTATTTAAATTATCAATGATACTCTCGATCGTCATATATGGAAGACAAATATTCATAAAGCCTTCCACTTCCCCAATTTTCACATTCAATGTCACAATCGCTATCATTTCATTCGGTGCAATGATTTGTGCAAACTGAGTATTTGTTTCAATTCGTTCCAGCAATGGATGTACTTCTATAACATTTTTCCATGGTTCCCTAAGTAACTGTGTACATACCGATAAAATTCGGTCCAGGATTCCCATCTCTATCTCTGAAAAATCTCTGAGCTTATCAATGGTCTCCCCTTGTCCCCCCAGCATTCGATCTAAAATGGCATATCCTATATTGGCTGTCAGATCTACTATAATATTACCAACCAGAGGTTGAAAATTCACAATTCCCAGAATAACCGGATTGGATAATGCATTGGAAAATTCCGAAAATGTTACTGTTTCTGAACTTGCCACATTGACTTGTATGTTCTTTCTAAGATACACCGGGAGATTCGTGGACAACAATCGTCCATAATGCTCAAAAATCAGTTCTAAGGTTCTTAAATGCTCTTTAGAAAATTTAGCCGGTCTCTTAAAATCATAGTTCTTGACAGCTTTCTCGTCATTACTTTGCATCTCCTGCACATCTACTTCACCATTGCTCAGTGCAGAGAGCAAACTGTCAATTTCACTTTGCGATAGAACCTCGCCCACTTATCTCACCTCCGTTCCCTTACATTTTTATCAGAGGTTAACCAAACATAATATCACTGATGGACACCTTATAAATAAAATCAGAACCATAAAGTGCCTGAATTCGTTTTAATATCTCATCACAGATTTCGTCCTGGCTAAGCTTTGCTTCATTCATGGTATATTCACTGATTACAGAAATAATCTCACTCTTAATCAAGCTTTCCTTTGCTGCAATATCTGCACCATAGGTTGCATAATCCTCATGTTTCATGTTGATGGAAAGAGACATACTGATAATACAATAATGATCCTTTTCATCCCCCTCATCCCTCTGTAATGTGATTGTCATAGGATCCGGAATCACATAAACTTCAGTATCAGCAATTGACACCTGAGCTGCAGGTGATGAACCATCTCCATTATCCAATTCAAGATTCAGAATACTTGCAATATCTGTAACAATTGCTGCAGTCTTGCGATTCGTACTGATCACAGAAAACAACATAATCCCTGTCAAAATGATATTCACAATCAAAAGTGAAAGAATAATTATAGACAGCAAATTCTTTTTCATAATTCCCCTCCTAATAATCGCTCAGCGAGTTATAGATTTTAATCTCAACGCGCCTGTTAATTGCCCTTCCTTCCGGAGTACTGTTGTCTGCAATCGGACAATACTCTCCGCATCCGCTATGTTTTACCATCGCAGGGTCAAGATTCGTATTCTCAATCAGGAAATAGAAAACAGCAAGCGCACGGGCATCCGATAACTCGTTATTGCTTGGATAAATGCCTCCGGTGATTGGAACAGAATCTGTATGTCCCTCAATTTCAATAATGCTCTCAGAGTATCGTTCCAAAATAACACCAACCTGAGCCAGAACAGCCAGTGCTTCCTCATTCAGTTCAGCACTTCCCGATTCAAACAGCAGGGAGCCATTCAGCGTTAACTGAACATATTGCGAAGTGTATTCCATCTCAATCAGATCTTCCATACCAGCCTCGCTAATAGCTTCTCCAACCTTCTCTGCCATTTCTTCCGATGCTGCCATTTTCTGTTCTGCAACCTCTTCTAAAGCATCTGTTATTACACGATCTGTTTCTTCTGCTTTACCGGTACTGTTGATATAATCATCTAATTGATTTAATTGACTAACACCATTACTGATGAGCAAACCATCTCCTATAGCGGTTGCACCTGCAGTAAATACACTAAATGTCTGCGCAAAAGATGCTGCAACTTCTTCAAACTTCTGCGCATCCACCGTTGACATGGAAAACAGCAAAACGAAGAAACAAAGGAGCAGATTCATCAAATCGCTAAATGTAGCCATCCAGGCAGGGGAGCCTGGTGCCGCAACTTCTTCTTTCTTTTTGGCCAAATCTACTCACCTCCGCCTTCTGCATCAGCACTCGTTGGCCGATCCTTCGGTGCAAGAAATGACTTCAGTTTTTCTTCTATAACTCGTGGATTCTCACCAGCCTGAATAGACAAAAGACCTTCAATCATAATCTCTTTCAACATCATCTCACCATCATTATTTGCTGCCAGCTTCGTTGAAGTTGGAATAGCAATCCAGTTCGCAAGCATGGAACCATATAACGTTGTAATCAATGCAACAGCCATAGCCGGTCCAATTGCTGCTGAATCAGACATGTTCTGTAACATATTAATCAGACCAATCAGAGTACCAATCATACCCCAAGCAGGTCCCATGGATGCAACATCCTGCCAAAACTTAACTTTCTGCTTATGTCTTCCATCAATACTGGATAGCTCTGTCTCCATAATAGCACGAACCAGTTCAGGATCGGTACCGTCAACTATTAACAGAATTCCCTTTTTCAGGAAATCATCATTGATATCTCCAGCCGCTTCTTCCAAAGAAAGTAAGCCTTCTTTACGCGCAACATTAGACAGATCAATTATCTTTTGAATGATCTGTACAGTATCAAGCTGTGGTGTTTTGAAAATCAGGGAAATACTCTTTAATCCACCAATGAAATCAGAAAGACTATTCATCGTCAATACAGAGCAAAATGCCCCACCGAATGTAATGATTGCTGACTGTGGATCCAAGAAATGTATTAGGGCAGAAAAATCAACACCTGTTTTTCCATATACGATACCGAAGATAATCATAAAGAAACATATGATCACACCCAGTAATGAAGCTAAATCCATAATAAAGCACCCTTATTCTGCATTCAATTCCCGCAAAAAATGTCCTTTCTAAATGATTTTACTAGATTTTTCACGTCTTGTCTACTTTCTTTTATGATTAGTTTACGGCCTGTAGTCAAAGTAATTACGGTGTCCGGAGTCTCTTCCACACATTCAATCAGATCAGAATTAATCAGAATCACACTACCATTGATTTTCGTAACCTCAATCATTTTGTCTACAATCCTTTCATTATGCGAAAAAATACAACTAATTCTATTTTACAGGATTTAGTACCTTATGTAAATCATTTCCCATACATATTGTACAACAATAATACATTTTTTAAGAAAAAACAGGTTTGCACAAGTATTTCTCTCATGCAAACCCAGCATTTACCTATTATTTTGCTAATTATCGTTTCAAATTAACAAGTTCCTCAAGTAAGGTATCTGAAACAGTAATAATTCGGCTATTAGCCTGAAAACCTCTCTGTGTCGTGATCAATTCAGTAAATTCTGAGGAAAGATCAACATTACTCATTTCCAGAACACCTGTAGAAACATAGCCGCCGTCTGCTGTTACATCAACACCGATTCCATCAAACTCTCCAGAGTTCAGTGTTGCAGAATAGAGGTTATCTCCTTCCTTCTGGAGGCCGGAAGCATTAGAAAATACTGCAAATGCAACCTGTCCTAACAGCTTCGTCTGACCATTGTCATAGGCGCCGTAAATCAAACCATTATTCTGAATGGAAACACCAGTCATGGCCCCCAATGCACAACCGGTTCCCGCTCCCTGCTTATCACCATTCTTTGCCCCGATGGTAGATGTCTTTTCATTATTCAGATTCAGGGAATCTTTCATATCGATTGCAATTGTCTTAAAAGGATTATCTGCTGTGGTATCCTTTGTTGTTAATCTCAGATTGAATGCACTCAGCTGTGTCGATCCGTTGATTCCAACTAAAGCACCAGTACTCTGATTATATGCAACCTTTATTCCACTGCCTGCAGCGGTTGCATATCCATCAACGTTCATTGTCTGACCCTGAAAAATATTCGTTGCCGTATTGGTGGCATCTGTATAGCTTCCGCCAGCTAACAGAATCGTACTAAGCTGGGTTGGCGTGCCTGCCGGATCACTTGCTGAATAAACATTGACCGTAAGTCCACCCATTTCTTCAAAACTGTCAAAACCAAATCCTCTGGCATATTCATTGGCCAAATCAACATTCGTAACACCGGAAGCATTAAGAAAGTCAGAAGGTCTAATTAGGGAATAATCAGTTCCGCCTACCGTAACAGCCGGTGTAATTGTAAGTTCTCCCGTGTTATTAACCGTATAACCATCTAATGTATTATAACTGGCTTCCTTGCTGGCGCTTACGGAAGATCCGCTTTCGTTGGTGCCAGTAAAGATTGTTGCATCAAATTTATCAAGAATAGAATTGTTGCTGCTGTCAATTACATCTGCAAGTGACAGGATGTAATTGCCCTGTTCATCCGTTCCCTTCATTGCAAATTTGGCTGTATAAGCATAACCAAGATTATCATAGATACCCAAATTGATAATTTTACCATTTTCAGATAACACATTGCTGTCATTCTTATCTACGATACCGGTAATCACTGCATCGGTTGTGGCCTGTGGCGGACTAATCATATTCTCTGCTGAAAGAATCTGCAGCTTTTTGACTGTATCCTGAACTATTTTGCCATCCTTTACTTCCCAGCCCATAACATTATAACCGGTAGAACTCATTGCAAGATTGCCGACGGCATCAACATAGAAAGAACCATCTCTTGTAAAGAAATTGCTCTGACCATCGCTTACGACAAAGAAAGCATCTCCTGTAATCTTTAAGTCAAATGCATTGCCTGTCGTCTGTGTGGAACCCTGTGCTGCGATTGCAGTAGAAATAGCACCAGAAGTAACACCAAGACCAATCTGCTTCGCATTCGTACCTGCAGTACCTGTTGTTTCATTCGGTCCGGATGCCTTTTGTGAAGTCTGATACATAAGTTCTGAAAAAGTAATTGATTGTGACTTATAAGCCACAGTGTTAACATTGGCGATATTGTTACCAATAACGTCCATTTTTACCTGGTGTGTTTTAAGTCCCGAAACACCAGAGTAGAGTGATCTCATCATAATGAATGACCTCCTTTGGTATTCGACGAATCATTTTTCCCTTCTGTCAGTCGGGGAAACCAGCCTCCGTAAGGTCCGGCTAGATAATAACGGCTCCGTCGATATTAGTGAAAATATTTTCTTCTGTTTCTGACTGATCCATTGCTGTAATTACTGTACTGTTGGGAACATTTACGATAAATGCAAGAGAATCAACAATCACAAGAGATTCATTTATTCCTTTGGCTCCTGCTCTCGCCGTACCTTCATTTAATCGTTGCAGCTGCGCTTTGGATAGTTCAATATTGCGTTCTTCCAGTCTTCCTGTTGCATGCTTGGAAAATTTAAGCGTTTTTTCCTGTAAGATATCATGAAAAAGTACACTTTCTTTCCCACTCTCTTTTTCTGTCACGTTAGGGAAATACTTTTCCTGTGCCTGCTCAATGGAAAGGAAGTTCGTCTTCATTACATTCATACGCTTCTCCTCCCTGAGAATCATCCCTGACTGTTCAATAACCTGTTTTAATCCGTTGTGCTGTCAGATTCTGTGTTATCTTCCTCTGCTTCCTCATCACCTTCAACTGTGAAATCTTCCTTAGTATCTATATCGGCAGCTTCCTCCGCTTTCTTTAGTTCCTGAATCTTAGAATAATAAGAATCAACCAGATCAAAGATATCTTTCTTCAGGAAAGTCTTCTGATAATCATTCATTTTAGAACAGATATCATTAACCTTCTCAACATTTGCCTGATCTGACAGAGTCAAGTTGTCAACATTTGGCAGTTTATTAATCATTTCAACAACCGTATCAGCCAGCTTATATGCTTCCATATACTCATTGCTCGCTACCGTATCCAAATCATCAATAGAATACAGCGAATTGTTAATCGATAAATATGCTTTCCCTTCCTCGTATGCTACATAATCAACTTTACCTGTAACATAACTGGTCTCGCCATCATCACCTGTAACTTTCATGATAACATGCTCTCCAACAAGTCCCTGTGCCTGCATTGCACTCATATCACTTCCGATTGACTGAATCTCTGATACCTGGGTAAATGTTGCATACTGGCTAATCCATTCTGTATTGGAGGTTGGCTCCAACGGATCCTGATTCTGCATTTCTGCAACTAACAGTGTTAAAAAAGCATTTGAATCAATTGCGGAATTATCTTTTTCCTTCTTGGATGAGAGAGATTCCGAAGATGCAGTCTGTGTAACAAACTGTCCATCTGAATAAGCTGCAATTAAACTCATACCTTCACTCCTTTCCTGCTCACCAATCTGTAATCAGTGGCGGTTATACTTTATAATCCATACTATTGCCGTCTGCCTGCATCATTTTTACAGTAACTTCATCCTCTTGGTCAATACCATCCAATGCATCAGCGTCACCAAACGCACCTAAATCAAGTTTTCTTGTTGCTTTTCGTAACCGTTCCTGTTCCTCTTGCTGTTGCATGTTCTCACGATTATCTTCTTCAAGGTTCTGCTCAAACTCATGGCTGGCAACTGTCACCTCCACCGCTTCCACTTTTACGCCCTGTTGCTCCAGATTTTCTTTAAGAACAACAATTTGTGATTCCAATGCAGCCTTGACTGCTTCATTCTGTGCGGTAAACTGTGCGGTCACATTACCATCCTTCGATGCAACAGTCAGACCGATATTACCAAGGCTTTCCGGATGTAACTGCAGCTGAATGCTGCTAATCGTTCCCTTCACTTCGTTGCGCATATAGTCCGTAATCTGATCAATCACTTCCTGTGCATCAACATTTTGTAAGAACAGATTCTGTGGAGCTTCCGCATGTACCTGCTGTGCGGGTGCTTCTGCATTCTGATATGAAGTAAAGTGATTCTCTCTCATCTCAGCTTCCGGAAAATGTCTGTCATTGTCATGCTTCTGCTGCATGCTTTCCTGATTTTGGTCACGTTGTAACGATGGCTGTGTTTCCTCTGCACTGCTGTTTTCTGTCACTGGGCTTACATTGGTCTGCGTCTTTTCTGTGTCTGTTGTCAGCAATACATCCCTGATTACAGTTTCTTCAGCTTGCCCCTTAGGGATCAGCGAAGCATTCTTAGTCTCAATCACCGGAAGAACATTGCTTTCTGATTCCATTGACTGTAATAAGTCAGTAACCTGATTGGTTCCCAGATTTAATTTCTCTGCAATCTCAGATACCATTCCTGCCGTCTTTTGATTGATATCAAAAACTGCCTGTGACAGTTCTTCATTCAATACCAGTTCCATTGGATCTCCGTTGCCAAGCACATTACTCACCAGAAGATTCACATTTTCCTGTTCTAACAGATCATTGAGCTGTAGTCCCATTGTATCGAGCGTACTCTGTAATTGAGCCGGAGTCATATTAAGAATCGCTGCTATATCTTCAAGTAACTGCTCCTTAGCTTCATCCACGACAGTTATCTCTTCTTCTGTCAATGCTTTTTCAGCTTCTTCCACTACGGTATTCTGATTGTCTTCTGCCGTATCTGTTTCAGTTTGCTTTTCCTTTACTGCATTCTGGCTGATATTCTCATCTTTAGTTACATCCTTTGATGCTTTTGTTGTATCAGCCTGATAATCCGTTTTCTGATCCTGATCATAGCCTTTCGTTACCTGCTCAATTGCCTGTTCAAAGCTTCCGGCATCTGTAGCAGCACTCTTCGCCGGCATCATCGGCTGTGCAGCCGGCATCATCACTCCCATGTCAAAAATGGGTGAACTTGTCATGTTTCTTTCCTCCTTTCCTCTCTTTTGATGATGTCTGATTAAAATCTAATTAGACATATGGGATATCGGACAAAAAGACGCATAACTTAATACTGTCTAAGTCATATTCTCCATTTTCCTACTGTGGGCTCATAATTTTTGTTACCTGCGCAGCAATTGTCGGATCCATCGCGCCAAGAATCAGCCCTCTCTGTGCCGGCGTCATTGCCCACAGAATCTGTCCAACCAATTCAATATTGCTTCCCATTGTATTAAATATCGCCGCAGCTTCTTCCGGCTCCATCGCAGCATACGCGGCAGCATATTCCTCCATTTGCGCATCTGTTGTTTCCGACAAAACCACCTGCTGGTATAAATATTCAGCTGTTGTGGGATCAATTGATTCATAGTACTGCTGATATGCTTCTGCACCAGGGCCATTCTCCGCATAAACTACTTCTTCATAGAATTCTGTTTTAATCCTTTGAAATTCAACCTGTTGATCTTCAAAAGTCTGCAGTCGTTCCACCTCTGCCTTAAGCTGCTCAATCTCTCCAACATAAGTGTTGTTGGCTGTCTGTGCACTGGTCAGTTCAAGTTCAAGCGCCTGTATCTGTGCTACAGCATCTGCAAGCGATGTATAACCATAATATGCCTCCAAATCGTCTGTCTCTGTTGTTGCATCTGATGGCAAAATCATATTAATCACCGGAACATCCTTAATGATTGGAGCCAAAACATTACTTCCAAATCCAAATACATCAAGTTTTATCAGTAAGCACAAGATTGCAAGCCAGATAACGATAATAAACAGCGTGACAATAAACATGGAGAATCCGCCCCCGGCAGAATCATCATCCAGTTCAGCTTCCTGATCCGCTAATTCCTTCGCCCGTTTTTTTGCTTCCTTCTTTTGATTCTTCTGTTCATCCCGAAGTTTCTTTTTCTCGTCTTCTATTTTCTTTTTTTCCGCTTTCAAATCCTCAGCCATACATTAACTCCGTTCCGCGGCAATAACCGCATCTTATCCCTGTTCTTTCTCTTTATCCTTTACCGAATGAGTGTAGCTGGTCAACTGGTCAATTTCTTTTGCTTCCTTTTGACCTTCTTCCTTCATAAAATCATCAAAAGCATGCTCTCTTAACTTTTCATGAATCTTGCGTTCCTGTGTTGCCCTTTGCAGTCTCATTCTTGCAGATTCCAAGTTTTTCTCTGCAATTCGTACTTTTAAGAGTTGCCCCTTTACCTGCTCATCCACATATTCTCTGGCTGCCGTGTTCTCCTTCAGTTCAAGAATATTTAATTTTTCTTTACGAATCTGTCGTGCCTGCAGCT
>Ga0116143_10001416_pt1 | contig 29101 bp, 35 predicted proteins | sample AD_UKC034_MetaG_FD_89745 | JGI IMG/M metagenome (GOLD analysis project Ga0116143, IMG submission 89745) | Active sludge microbial communities of municipal wastewater-treating anaerobic digesters from USA - AD_UKC034_MetaG | ecosystem: Engineered > Bioreactor > Anaerobic > Digestate | place: USA... | reverse complement strand
CGCTTCTCTTGTAGATCGTGTGGTAGGGGCTGGTGTCGTGTGTCACGGCGAGGTATGTGCCATCGTAGGAGAAAGCGCAGCCGCTGCCATTGCCGACGGGGAGGTCGCCGGGGTCGGCGAGCTTCGTGAAGGTGTCCCCGCTTCTCTTGTAGATCGTGAGGTGGGGGCTGGTGTAGTGTCCCACGGCGAGGTATGTGCCATCGTAGGAGAAAGCGCAGTCGATGCCATGGCCGGCGGGGAGGCCGCCGGGGTCGGAAAGCTTAACGCCCGGCTCTATCCTGCTAAGGCCGGTGCCCTTGTAGATCATCCTCGCTTTCTCTCCGGGGAATAACTTCAACAAACCAGTCGTGCCTTTGGTCGTGAAGAAGGAGTTGCGAAAGGCGATGGAGTGGTCTGCGTCGGACTGTGTGATATTACACGCCGCATCGGCCACCACCGTGAGTTCGTCGCCTGCCGCCGGGCTCGTTGGGAGAGCGAGATTGACGGGGGCTGTGACCAGATACTTCTTCCTGCTGGCCGCCGTCTGCGAGGAGGTGATGACCTCGGCGTGTGCCTCCGCAGCCCCCAATGTCGCCCGTGCCGTCTCGGCGTCCGCGTCATCGAGAAGGGTTTTCGCGAACTCACTGACCCCCAACGTCGTCAGGGCGTCGTCCGCGCTCTCGTCATCCACGAGAGTTTCGCCCCAGGTACTCATAGGGACGTCGGGAATCCCGGGCGAAGCGATTGGCTCGCCTTCCGCGTTGAAACCGAGATAGCAGCTGCCGCGCACGATTGCATTCGGGAGTTCGTAGTCGAGGTCGGTGTCGTCTGAAGCGGGGAAGGTTATCTGTCGCCCCACCCTATCCTCGAGTTGCTGGATCAGCATGGTGAGCCGGTCGAGAGCCCGCTCGTGGGTTTCGGCCGAGAACCGATCACCCTCGATGTAGTCGACTTCCTGTGTTGCCTCGATCACTCGCTCGATGGTGATCTTCCCGTCCGAGTAGGTAGAAACGGTGGTAACGGTTCCACCATTCTCCCAGTCGTTGTCGGTTGCCTCGACGGTGTAGTCGGTCGTGAGGGTCAACTCAGTATCGACACCCTCCGCGCTCGTCCTGGTTACCTTGAGGTCGGTCGTGCCGTCGAAAACGGGAAAGTCGAAGTCGTACGTGGTTCCGCCCGTGCAGTCGTACACCACACGGTTCTCAGTCGTGCTGACCATGCCTGTCTCCTATCAGTAGGTTGTTCGGACTCCGAGTCCGGTAGCGTTGATGATTGCGTCCAGCCCCTCCTGCTCGCCCATGGCGTAGGCCAGGGCCTGCTGGATGGGGATCGGGGAAAGCCCGATGAGTTGGTTGATGATGTAGGCCGGCAACCAATCCCAGTCGGCCACCGGCTTCTGCTTCGGGTACATCTTGACGGTCTGCCCGCTCTCGATCAGCTCGCGCAGCGGGACGAAGGTGCGACCCGCCCAGTCGGTTCTCGTCAGGGCTTCGAGCGCGAGGCTGGTCCCGACGGACGCGCGGTACTTCAAGGACTTCAGCGGATACCGCGCCCACTTGATCGGGTCCTTGTAGTAGCCCAGGAGCGAGAAGTACTTGCGCTGGCCCGTTGGCTCGATCCCCAGTCCCTTGGCAACTGCCTCGTAGAGCGGGGTGATGTTCACGTCCATGAAGGAGAGGTTCCCGTCCTCGAATGCCTGGAGGTAGCCCTCGATGAACCGCTCGGGGTCCCCGCCGGCCAGGAGGAAGTTGGCGAACACGGTCGCCGCCAATCCCTTCAGAAGCGAGCCGAAGACCAGCTTCTGGTACATGATCCTGGTCTCGGGCGACAGCTTCTCCCACTTCCCGCGACCGTAGGAGACGCCGAAGGCCCCCAGGTACTTCCTGATGGATGACTCGGTCCAGTCGGGGGCCAGCATGAGAATGCGGAGGATGTGCTGCGCGGTGGGGTTCCTGCCCATGCGCTCGAAGTGCAGGCCGCCGAAGTTCTCGTTCACCATCTGGGCGACCCGCTTCGAGATCACGTCGATGTCCTCGTTCGGGTTGTGCTTGATCTCATTCTTCATAATGATGAGATAGCTCTTCGCCTTCAGACCCGCCCCGAGGGTGTTGAACAGAAACTCGGACCACTTGTCGATGACGGTCTTGGCCGCCCTCCGCAGCTCGGCCGTGGGCTTCCACTTGTCGAGGATCTCTCCGACGAAGCCGGTCTCGTCGAAGACCTCGCCCTCCCAATCGACCTTGTTGAAGAGGGTGAGACCGTTCCTGACGCCCTGCACGATGGCCGGCTCGAGGTTGTTGATTGCCTGCAACCCCAACTTGACGAACTTGACCGGCCGCAGCGCGAGCCCCTTGGACCCCCACGATCCAAGGATTCCGCCCCGCAGATAGTCCATGTGCTGGAAGAGCGAGGCCGCGAACAGGAGCGTCTTGAACATGGCGTTGAACTTTGAGATCGCCCTGACGACGCCGATGTCCTTGATCTTCGAGGTTCCCAGGATGTTGTTCAGGTCCTTGGCGTAGGCCTCAGGGGCGTACAGGTCGTACCGCTCGAGGATCGTGCCGTCCTCCAGGAGGATGTAGTTCTTCCCCGACACCTTCCGGAAGGTGACGTTGTCGATTACCTCCCGCTCCCGGACGAGGTTGGTGACCTCGGTGATCGCCGCGTTGGCCGCATCCGGGGTTTCGGCGCTCGCCACCTTGTTGATGTACCAATCGGCCTCGGCCGGGCTGAACCCCCTCGCGAGCATGGCCTCCTGGACCACCTCGCGGATCTTCTGCATCCCCCGGGATGCCCCGGGAGCCGTTGGTGTAGAAGTTTCGCTTCTAATAGTAGAAATTTCGCGAAGCCGTCTGGTGATGTACTCGGCGCTGGTGGAGCCGCTGTAGCGCCAGAGCTTGAAGTTCGGGTGGTCGATCCTCTTGTAGCCCTCGAGCTGCCGCGTGGAGAGCAGGGGGTCGCCGTCCACCGTCCTGGCCTTGGCCATGCCCTCGATGAACTTCCGGTCGGCCAGGACCTTGGAGATCTCCATCTGGTAGACCCTGAGGGCGTTGGTGGCTCCTGGCACCTTCAGCTCGTAGCCGGCCAGCCAGCCGTCCAGGATCGTCGTGAACACCCGCTTCTTCGCGTGCTTGGACTTCGTCTGGAACTTCGAGAGGATCTCGTTGGTCTCCTTGCCCTTGAGATCCCACATGCGGTTGACGTAGTTGTCGATGAGGTTGTTGATGACCTCGTGACCCTTCGCCTCGAGGCCGAGCTTCTGGTAGGTCCTCTTGATCCTCTCGACCACTGGCGCAACGCTCTCGGGAAGGCCCAGGGCGAGGTCCAGCACCTCCTGCTGGTGGGGAGTGAGGCTGTCCCTCACGCTGCGGGCGTAGCCCTCCTGGCCCTCGATGTCGATGTGGAGCTGGATGGCCTCGTCCATCAGGCGGGCCTTGGCGTCCCACCGCTTGACCCCGAGAGCCTTCGCGATTGAGGCGCGGTTGCGTTTACACTCCACCGACGCGATGAGCTGCTGCACGTCGCGCAGGCCGAATCGGTGGTCGCGGAGAACCTCGTAGGCCGCCGACAGGCCGCGCCGGCGTCTCTCTCCGCGACTCTCTGCCTCCCTGGCGACCCTTTCCGGCTCCGCTTCGATCATGCGGGCTTGCCAGTCCTCTTTGGTCTCCTCGTTGATGATGTCCTCGAGGGTGGCCGGAACGGTCGCGAGGGAGTCCTGGCCGGGCTCTTCTGCCCCCGCCTTCTCTGCCTCGGGCTTGTAGAACAGGCGGTCGTACACCCCACGGGCCTCGGGGGTCAGCTCGAGCCGGTCGCGGAGGTTGGTGTACAGGTGGCCCATCCAGACCCGGAATCGCTTGAAGAGGGCGTCCAGCTCCTCGGTAGGAGCCACGCCGTCCGCGAGGTACTTCTCGTACCCGTAGGCGAACCGCTCCTCGGCCTCGCGCGTCCAGATGGGAAGCCCGTCCCGCCCCCGCCGGACGCCGCAGAACTTCTCCACGACCTCCAGGTCCTGGGGAGAGAGGTCGCGGCGGAAGACGCGCCCCAGCTCGTGCATGAGGGAAGGGAAGTCGGCGCTCTTGAAGGCGCGGATGATCGCCATCCCGTCGTCCACCCACTCGGCGGGCGTGGACCCGGTGACGTTCTCAAAGTCGACGTTAATGCTGAAAACGGCGTTGTCGTAAAGCTTTGAATACTTCTTTGCGAACTCGAGATTCTTGGTGATGATCTTGAGGATCAATCCTTTCTTCTTCGCGTCCTCAAAGACCTTTCGCACGACCTCCTCGGCGCGCGGCTTGTAGTCTCCGAAGGAGAAAACGAGCATGCCTCCGAGCTGTGTATTGATGAATCTCACCAGATCGTCTGGCATCTGGAGGATTTCGTTGGTGTACTGGAGAATATCGAAGATCCCTTTGCCCGTAGTGGCCTGCTCGACGTAACAGTAGAGGCAAGGGAAAGTCACCTCGCGATTGGGGCAGTTCGTTGAAGTATCCAGCGAGAAGATGGTTTTCTGATTCGTGCGAGCTGACACATCCCCCTTGTGTGTCTTTTCACGCCATCGCTTGTAGAACTTGAGGGCTTCCACGAAATACTGTTGGGCCTCCGTGTCACCGAACCGTTCCCGACACCACTTCTCCATCATGGCCGGATAGTCGTTCTTTGGCGTTGGCTCGAAACGAGTAGCGAAGGCTTCCCATAACAGTTTGTAGGCGCTCGGCTCCGTGCCGGTCTCGATGTCGATGAGCCGGTTGGACATCCACTCCTCGAGCGTCATTCCCAGGGTCTTCGCGTGAGCCTCGAGGGCGGCCAGGGAGCCAGCTATCTGCTCATCGGTGGCGTGGAACTTCTCCTTCGCGTCCTTGGTGAACTTGGCGACAGAGATGCCGCCACCTCGGGCGCCCTTCAGCTTGATGCCCGCGAACTTGACGTACCGGCCGTCGCCCATGAGGTAGCCGGAGGAGGAGACCTCGTCGTGCGGGATCTCCAGGTCCTGAGCCGCCGTGACGTGATCGACCCACTCGGGGTGGTAGTAGATCGACCCGTCCCTGGTCTGGATGGCCGGCCTCACCCCCTTGATCTTCGGGGGGTTCTCGGGGTCGAGCCGGTACTTCTCGATCCACGGCCGTTCGACACCGGTATCGAATGCCGCCCGGTTGTACGGGCTCGTGATCTGTTTCGGGCTGAAGACAGCCCAGCCATCGGAGAGCCTCAGCCCGTCGTGCCCCTTCGAGCGGAGGAAGGCGTTGACTGCATCGGCGGCGCTCCGGTCGGTACGCGGCACCTTTCGCAAGGCCGCAGCCAAGACCTTGGCCCGCTCGTAGGTGATCCCCTTGGTCGTCAGGTCCTCGAGGGTGGTGGCCTTCGACCCCCTCCGCTCGGCCTCCGCGACGAGCCGCGTGTAAACGGCGGCTCCCCGTTCTCCGAACTGGGATTCCAGGAACTCCCGCGCGTCGATCCTGCCCTTGGTGACATCGAAACTGTTTTTCACGTCGAGGTAGGCGGGCTGGACCCCCATGCCCACCCCCTTCTCGGCCCAGAGCTGGCGGGCTTCCACCTCGGCGTTGAGGTGCGCGAGTTCCTCAGTGAGCGTCACCTTCGCATCGACCGAAATGCTCTCGTCCTTCAGGTCCGCCTGGATCTGCGCGACCCTGTCGGAAGCATCCTTGAGCAATCTGTCATTCTCTGCGCGAATCTGTGGAATGTTGGCCGAGTCCTCCGCGAGAGAAGCGTCGGAGGAGTACACGTATGCCGACCCGTACTCGCCCGCCCTCGGGGCGTGGTTGATGAAGACGTCGGGCTTTCCCTTCGGCCCCACGGCTTGGGTTCCCTCGTGCTTCTTCTGGAAGGTCTCCTGGCTGCTGGCGCTGGCGGCCTTCTCGAACTGCAACCCCGCCCTGGCCTTCGCGATCCCGCCGCCGGACTCGATGCGGGCGTTCTCGGCTTCGATGGACATCTTGACGACGGATTCGGCATCGGCTCTCGAGATTCCCTTGACCTGACGCATCACGAGGTCTACAGCGGCGGTCTGCTTCTTCAGGTCCGTAGAGACCTTCGTGCCCTCCATGACGTAACCGACCATGGCCCCCGGGGCGTTGAGAACCGCGAACCCCTTCGCAGAAGTCTTGATCGATTCCCAGACCTCGGGCCACAACCGCTTCCAGTCCGCCTCGTACTCGGTGCCCGCCACCTCCGCGAACAGCTTCTTGGCGATCTCTTCCCCGACAACCGTGACGGCCTGCTGGAGCCCCTCTTCTATCGACTCCTCGGTGACGTTCTGGATGTACTCCTTGCCGCCCTTCAGGGCGAGCTTGCCCAGCACGCCCGCGAGCTTCCTGCCGACCAGGACTTCCCGAATGCCGCCCTGGGTCGACCTCAGGAGCGGCATCATAAAGTCCCTTGTGCCCTTGTTCTTGACCAGCTCGGAAAAGGTCATCTTGCCCACGGCCTTCGCCGCGCCGCGCCCGAGAGGCCTCAGGAGGGCGTCCCACTGGAGGTTCTCGAGGGCCATGTTGGCGATTCCGATAGGGGCCGTGAGCGCGAGGGTGAGTTGCCGGTTGGGGGTAATCAGGTTCCCGTCGGCGTCCAGGATGGGCTTGTCCATCAAATCCCAGTACGCCTGGGTCCACTCGATGTTGCCGATGTAGCCCAGAGTGCCGACCTTCAGCCCGAGGCCGAGCATCTCGGGAATGAGAGAAGCGATGGAAGCGCCGACCTCGGGGTGGCCGAGGACGGTAGCGAACACGGCGGCCCCCGCTGTCCCTCCGCCCAGGGCTATAGCCCAGGGGGCCCCCTCCTTGAGCCCCTCGATGTACATCGGGGCGATCTTGGCCGCCTCGTAGGCCGACAGCTCCAGCGGGCCGGGCAGATCCTTGACCGCCTCGAAGAGTGCAGCCTGGGTCTCCTCGGTCTCCCCGAGCCACTTGGCAATCGGGATGCCTAGCTTCGAGAGAGTGATGATGAAATTGGACGCGCCCTCCCTGGAGAACGCGCCGTGGCCGGCGGACGGGGGCCGATCCGTGGGCACCTCCGTGAAGGTCTTCGAGAGCCCCTCGAGACCGGGGGTTATGGCAAAGATGTCGGGCAGTTGCTTCGCCGCCTCGCCCATCTGGGCCTGGAGGTCGCGGATCTGCTTCTCGAGTTCGGGACTCCGGTCCCCCATGCCGTGGCGCAGAATGAGGGGAGCCATGCGGCCAACCATCGTGCCGCTCTGGTAGAACTTGCTGAGGGCCTGGAAGAACTCTTTCGGGGTGCTCGCTTTCCCCGTGAACATCTTGGCCACGGAGTCGTGCTGGTTCAGCACCTCGGAAGGAGTGAGGCCTACCATGTCGGCGGCCAGGATCGAGTTGACAACCCGGTACGACTGACCCTCGGGATCTTCGGTTCCGGCCACGATTTCGTTCAGCGCCTCGGTGGCGAGCTTCATGGCCTCCTTCGGGAATGGGGCCAGCTCGGGGCTTGTCCCGCCACGGGTCTTCACGTACCAGTCCGCGTAGGGCTTAATCGCGGCGTTGAAATCCGTCTCCCACGCCTGAAGTCGGACCAGGACGGAATCACGGGGGCGCGGTCGAGGATCTCGACGATGGACTCCTCGGTGAGGGTGTAGTCGTCGCCAGCGGCGGTCTCGGGTACGAACTCGAAGCCGCTCGTGACGGTCTTGATCTCAGGCATTACTTCTTTATCCTGATGTCGGTCCTGGGCTTGTGGGTGTAGGCGTCGAAGATCTCGCCCGTCTTCTCATTGAGGATGAAGACCTGGGCCGGCCCCGTCGGGGGCGTCCATCGGATGAGCGATTCGTTGGCCTTCAGTTCGGCGTACCTCGGCTGGAGCGGGCGACCGGTCCACGCGCCGCCCACGACGCCCTCGACGGGAGTGAAGGTCGGCGTGGGGACGTTTTCGATCCTGATCCCCTCTGCGGTCTGCCCCATAAGCTCGAAGACGTTGGGCTTCTTCAGCGGCCCCGCCTCGAGTGCGCGGTACAACCCGGCGACTCCGCGCCGCACGATCTCCTGGTCGATGTCATCGCAGAGCTTCTGCACCTTCTCGAGAGTCAGCTTCGGGTCGAACTGCCCAGAGCGAATCGTGGCGGCCAAGGCTTCCAGCACCGCTGACTGCTTCCCCTCCATGTCCGCGAGCTTCTTGGGATCGCGGGCGGCGTCGGCCGTGTCGATCTTCTTCTTGAAGAAGCCCTTCACCCAGTCGTAGACATAGGCAGCACCGGCCGGAAGCTGCTTCTTCTTGATGTTCTCGAGATCGGCCATGAAACTGTCGAAGTCCTTGGTGCCTATGCGAGAGATGGCATTTCCCTTGGCATCCTTGCCCGGGCCATGGTTGTTCACCAGCCACTTGCGGAGGTAGTCGTAGCTGAAGTTCGGGTCCCAGAGCATCGCGTAGAACGAAGTGCGGTAACCCTGCCCGGTCTCCTCCGTGAGGCGCTCTCGGTCGGCCTTCTTGTCCTCTTCCTGCTGTCGGAACCGACTCGTCCACTCGGTCACCATGTCGGGGTGGGCGGCGGCGAGTTGGTCGAGATGCGCCTGGGTGAGCGAGTTGGTCCTCCAGAAGGCCGACAGATACATATCCCACTGTGCCTCGTCCCGGTCGTGGGCGTCCCCTCCCCGGAGCGTCTCGAGCTTCTTTCGGTAGCTGTCGGCCTCCTCGGGATACCGCGAGATCAGGTCAGTGAGAGCCTGCTCGTCGAAGGTGCCGTTGAACAGCTTCGCCTCGGCTTCGGCCAGGTAGGCGTTCTTGTCCGCTTTCGCCTGCGCGACATATCTGTTATTCCACAGGCTCTCGAGGTTGTGCCTCTGATCGGAGCTGAGTTCGGGGTACAGCTCCGTATTCCAGAACATCTGGGGATCGGTCACCGCGTCGGTGTTCAGATCGGCCACGGCCTTGAGGTAGGTTTCCGCCTGAATCTGGTCCCTGCGCTCGAGGTCGAGCGCCTTGACGATCTTGTACTCGTTGAGGAGGGAGTTGGCGACCTCGACGGCCTCCCCGGGCTTCAGAGCGTATTCCTCATCGAGTTCCCCTTTAATCAGCTTGTCGATGACCTCCTGATACCCCGAGGTGGCGGCCAGACCTTTGAGCTTCACGTAGTGGCTCTTCTTGCGGTAGGCGGCGACGCTTTCGGCAGCCTTCGTCGGGTCCAGCGTCCCATTTCCAACATAGGTCATCGCGGTCTGCTGGATGGCCTCGTCGTCACCCCTGGATGCGTTGTTCTCCTGCTCTGCCTCGTAGGCCTGATATCGGAAGCTCAACGATCTGACACTCCACAGGTCAACGACGCTCTTGTTGTACTTCCCCCTGAGCTGCTCGTATCTGTCCTCGAAAGACTTCTTGGCACCCGGCAGCTTCAGCGTGGCACTCAGCTCGGTCTTCAGTTGGTCGGCCGCTTCCTTGAATCGCTCCTCGTAGGTCTCATAGTCGGGGTCCTTCTCGAGTTCGCGATACGTCTTCTGAAGCTCGCCCTCTGCCTTCGCCATGGCCGCACTTATGCGGGCGTCGATCTCGCCCTTGATGAGCGGGGAGACAACCCCCCCGACGAACTTCATCGTGGCGTCAATGGTGTCGCTTCTCGCGTTCGCAATGGCAATCTCGGGAGAGAAATCTTCGCGTCCAACGCTGACAAACTTGGGGCCTACCTGACGCGAGGCAAGCGGGAACTCCATGTGTCTCTCCTACTTGAAGAATCCGTAGATGCTGGTGATGCCGCTCAGGAGGGAAGCCGCGCTGTCCCAGGGACGCATGGCCGCCATCGCGTTGGCGGCCCGGTCGTACTTCTTGGCCTCGCGGAGGTAGGCATCTTTCGTGTCCGCCGCAGTCTTCTTCATCTGAGCTATGTCCCTGGCGAACTGCTTGTCGTTGAACGCCAGCATCGCCGCCGGGCTTCCGGCCGCACGGATGTCTCCGCCGTTGGCCATCATCCAGGCGCGAACCTCGCCCTGGAACTGCGCGGCCTGCTGGTTGTACATCTCGATCTCGGTCTGGAGGTTCTCATCCAGCTTCAGAGCGTCCTGGTAGGCGGCAACCTCGTTCAGCCTTACTTCCTGCTCGGCCAGAAGGGACGCCTCTTTCTTGCTGCTGCCGAGCAGATCGTCGAGAGCCGCCCCGAGCCAGTTCAGGGGGTTAAGCTTCGCAAACAAGGGGCCCTTGCTCAGTTGCTTTGTCCGATACACTGCGGTGCTCGGATCATAGTCCTCGAGTGTTTTCCGATAAGCCCCCAGTTCGTCGGCCGTCATGTCGGCAAGGGCTTTGCCGGGCTCGGGCATGTTGTAGTTCGGTCGTGCAGGCATAACTACCTCTCGTAATACGAACCGTCGACGATCAGGAACAGAATGTTCATGGGCAACGGAAGGTCCTGGACGACGTACACGTCACCCGCCTTCGAGAAGCTGCCCTTGAGGTTCAGCTCCCTGTCGCCAGTGGTCATCGGGGGAGGAGAGTCCATCTCGTCCTCGGGGAAGCGGAACTCCATCGTCTGGAGGTTCTCAAGGCTCGGCCCCACCTTGCACCCGAGGCTGTTCGAGAACCTGATGATCGCTCGGTCAACCCGGAGCGTCAGACCGGGAGCGACCTTCAGCCGCTGGGGAAGAAGTGTGGAGGTGTAGGGGAGGCCGGCGTGGGCCTTGATGGCATAGTCGTCGAGAGTGATTGCGCCCGACGCTACGGTCTTCGGGCCGTGCGATCCGCCGTCGACCGCGATGGCTACCTCTTCGCCCTCGAGATGCGCGAGGCCCGAGACCTCGATCATTACCCGCTGTGCCGAGCCACCGGAGACCCACGCGCCGTATCCGCTCGTGTCCACGGGAGTCACGCCGTCGGGCAGATACAACTCGAAGGTGGTGGAGGTGAGCTTGTTGAGCTTGAAGACCTTCCCGTTCACCTCGGTCATGCCGACGACGCCAGAGATCTTGACGAGGTAGTTGTCCTCGAACCCGCTGGTAAGCGTGATGACTCCGGGATCAGCCTGGGTGATCCCCCCGACGGTCTCGATCTCTGCCGTATAGTCAACAGTGACACCGGAATCGACGAAGAAGGCGTCGGACTGCTCCGAGAACGCCCTGGGTTTGAAGTACTCGACGTACCGCTTCGTCGATCCACCGATAGTCCGCTTGACCACAGCCCACACCTCGTCCTCTGTTGTGCCATCGACAACCGCAAGACTCTCGAAGTCTCCATCCGTCACGATCCGCGACCATCCGCTCACGCCGGCGAGCTTGTCGTAGGTGAGGGCAGCGATGTATCCATCCGAGGTGACGCAGAGCAGCATCGGATCGGGATTCTTCACCATCACCATCTGGGTGACCCCGGTCCCGAGAATGTGACTAGCGAGCAGTGTCAGGTCGAGCCCGAAGTATCCTCCGCCCTCGTTGGAGTAGGAAAGCTCCCGCAGGCGCTTGGCTCCCTTCTGGAGGTAGAGGACGGCGTGACCGAGGAGTACGGCCTGAACGGCGGCGGAACCGTTTCCGGTAGCGACCTGAATCGCGGGCATGGTGGCCGAGACGTAGGGCTTGCTGGGCGAGTTGGGCATGTAGGCCTCGACCCCGTCGAAGCCCACGTAGAGATGGTCGCGCCCGACCATCCAGGTGCCCTCGAGCGTCAGGCCCACGGAAGCCTTGTAGTTGATACCGCTGTCATCAGTGGGAGTCCCCGGGATGGTGAATGTCTCGAAGTTCCCCATCTGGGACCCGTAGATGTTCTGCCCCCGCTGCCACCATGTGCGCTTCTGGTGGAACGTGACAGTATCGGGGTAGTTGGTACTCCAGGGGGGGTCGGTGAAAGTGGGAGTACTCAGCGTCCAGTCGGTGTCGGACGTGGTGTTCTTGACGAGCTTGTACGGGCTCCAGTTGCGGTTGGCGAAGTAGATGATGTTTTCCGACTGGGCGTGAAAGATGGCGGGAAGCTGGGCTTCGGTCCAGGAGGGGCTGCCGATCTCGAGGGGATTCCCGCCGTTGAGGACAATGGAGTGCGTCGAGGCCTTGTAGACCCGCAGGTAGGTGTTCCCCACCTCCAGCACGTATTGCTGGCCGCTGCCGTTGCGGTAGGGAACGAGGCGAACCTTCTTGGACGAGTCCTTGACTTCCCGAACGAAGTAGAGGCCGGGCCTGCGCTCGATGCCGCCGGTGACCTGGATGAGGAAGTTTTCGAGTGTGCGGCACCCCTTGACGTAGTCCTCGAGATCGACGCGGCCCTGGACCAACTCCGACACTTCCCCGCGCGTGAAGTCGGAGAAGGTCTGGAAGAACCTCGTCATTCGTCTTCCTCGTAATCGAGCGGGTCGTACACGCTCTGCGCGTCAACCCACCTGGGCTCCACGCCCGGCTCCTGGGAAGCCCCTGCTGCATCGGCCCCCTTGGCCCGGAGGAGGACAAGCTCGAACTTCGAGTCGATGAGAGAGGAGATCTTGGTGGACTGCGTGATGGGCATCGAGATCATCTGCGCGAGCCTCGTGGCAATGACCGATGCGAGCAGGGGCGAGAACTTGTTTGGATCGGTTACTTGCTTCTGGTACTTTATCGTTATCTCGATGGCATTAGTGAGAAGCTTGCCACCTTCGATCTCGAATGGGAGCATCGTCTCCGGCGTTTCAACGATCCCGCCGGCGAGGTAATCGTTCGGCATCGCGTAGGCATACTCATAGCCCGACACGGGTGTTTCCGACAGACGCTGGAGGTCTGCCCGCGCGATGGTGCAGCTCCACGGGTACAGCGTCAGCACCTCGTCCCTGGCCGAAGGGTAGAGGAGGTTGCAGAGGGCAGCTTCCTTGCCCTCGTCGGTGAAGGCGTTGATCGGTTCCGTCCCGATCATGGCCAGGGCTTCGTTGCAGATGTTGATCGCGGTTCTTGCCACGGATTACCTCGAATGGAAAAGAAGAGGGGCCCGGTTTCCCGGGCCCCCGCAACCTTACTCGAGGGTAAGGAAGGCCGAAATGGTGGACGCGGTTTCGGGAGCCGTCTGCCAGTAGTAGTTCAGGGAGACGAACTCGCTGAGACCCTTGCTGGGGAGCGGGACCTTCGCAATAAGGCCCGCGACAGACAGGCTGGCTTCCGTGCCCAGCCAGATGTCCATGAGGTTCGTCGCACCGGGCGAGGTCGTGCCGGTCTGCAACTTGATGGTGGTCACGTACGTGCCGGTGGCCTTGAACCCGCCATGGCTGTAGATGTTCACATAGAGCTGTGAACCCTTGCCCGGCTCGGGAAGGCTCTTGAAGTCAAGAACATTCGTCGAGGCCCGGGTCTGGCTCAGAGTGGCCGCCTTGTCGAAGTAGAGCTTGTAGTCGATGGTCATCTCATTACTCCTTAGCTCACCGTCGACTCGGAGGTGGTCAGCATCTGATCGACGCGAACAGGGACACCCCGGAACGAGAGAACAGGCTTGCCGAAGGGGTCCTGGGACCACTGGAACAGGCCGGGCTTGTTCTTCGCCTTGATGTCGAACTGCGTCTTCACGGTGGGGTTGCAGTAGATCACGGCGCTCTCGCCTTCATCGGGCATGTTGTTGAGGAGCTGGATGAGCAGATCCTCGTCCACGAGGTTCGCGGTGCCGGTTCCGATGTTGCACAGGCGGGCGATGCACCGCTCGTCGTTGATGACGATGCCACCGTTGATCTTGTACTGGGTGACGTACTTCACCAGCTTGTTGCCACTGGTGATGCCGTCCTCCATGAGCTGCTTCCCGAGGTCGATCATCTTCACGAACGTGTTCGCCTGACCACGCGGATAGATGAAGTGGACTTTGCCGACGCCCCACTCGACGATCCAGAGGGACGCCCCTCCGGATGCTCCGCAGCTCAGGACGTTGGTCCCGAGAGTGTTGTAGCGAGTGGTGAAGCCGGTGGGCTTCAACGGGTCCGGGGACGTGAGGTTCCCGTACCAGATTGCCGTCGAGAAGGTCTGCGCGAGACCCTCGACGTGTGCGATGTCTTCCTGGTAGCGGGCCGTCCGGGGATCGGGAGAAATCTCGACGAGATACTCGTCAATCTCGGAGCGGTCTTCCAGGAGACCAATGGACTCGACGTTCTGCGAGACCTGAGAGATGCTCGCAGCGACACCCGAGTTGGGTGCCCGCCAAGTCCCGGTGGGGAGAAGCACGCGCTTCGCGTGGACGTGTCCGGTGAGCTGGTTGGCCTCAACCCAGACCCCGTCGCGAATCATCGCGAGCTTCTTGTCCAGCACCTCAGCGATGTCAAGGAAGACCTTGTTGTTGGTCCTCTTGGCAAGCTCCACCATGGTGTAGGCACTGGTGAGGGAAATGTCACCCATTGTGGGCTACCTCTTTGAACAGAGGATTTGCTTCGCCCCTTGGGCCGATGCCTCGCTCCCAGTCTCCCCGCGCAATGCTTCCGTCAAACAAAAAGGGCAGCTTGAGGCTGCCCTTTCCGTCAGGTCGCAGGAGCCGGTAGTGACAGGTCAACTACTACATTCTGGCCTACGGTTTGAAATAGAGGCGCAACGCGCCTCAGAATCTCAACATGGTACTCTTCTGGTGCCCGACGTGAACCTTCGGGTGGGCCATGACCTTGTAGCCCAAGGCCCTGACCCGCCGGCACCAGTCCACATCTTCACCGACCTGGATCATGCAGTCCGGAGCGTCGAAGATCGAAGTCCTGAACCAGGGGCGCTCGAGGGCCTCGAAAACCCCCCTCTTCACGAGGACGAAGGCGAACCCGGCGAAGTCGACCTCGATGAGCCCCTTCTCGTTGACGGGATGGGCATCTATCGCCCGACCGTTGAGGAACTTCGCACTGAGGTCGGTCTTGTCCAGGAAGCCGGCGTTCAACGCCCCGGTCTCGGAATCGCAGACCGCGAGACCGCTGACGATGTCCTCGTCGGCGTCAAGGAGAGCCTGGAACTGCTCGCCCGTGAACTCCATGTCCGAGTCGATCCACATCATGTAGTCGTACTCGGCACCACCGAAGGGCAGCACATCGGCCGTCATCGGATTGCTCCGCAGGATCACGGCGTTCCTGGCCGTGGTGATGATCGGGCTGTAGCCGAATGCCGCCCTGATGCTGATCCCTTTCTTCTGGCAATAGCTAATCATTCCCGACCAGCTCGCCACGAAGGCATCGGTGAAAGATCTCCCGGGAAGGCAGAAGGCTACTATCACAGCTCCACCCGGTCGGGCAGGTCCTTCATCGAGGGATACATGGCCTTCAGGACCGAGCCCGCGTCGGCGGGAGGGGTGGTGCTGGCGGGGCCAGAACCGTGCTCCCCGAACTTCTCGGCAAGGCCGGCGACCCACTCGATCATCTCGGGCTGGTTACCCAGGCCGCTTTTGTCGAAGAAGTCCTTCACCTTCTCGGTGGCGTTGTCACGAATGAACCGGTTGACCATCTCGACCTTGGCGTCGAACTTGTCCCCCCAGTCCTTCTTCAGGGCATTGGCCGCCTCTTCCTGCGTCTGGCGGTACTGCCGCTGCGCTTCCTGCACCTTGTCGGCGGCGGCCTGATGGTAGATCGCGTACAGGGCCGCAGCCTGCTTCTTGGTGAGGCCCGCCTCGATGGCCTTCTTGCGGAACACGGCATCGAACTCGGAGTCGTTGGCGAACATCCCCTTCAGATCCTCGGGGAGTTCGGGCAGCTTCAGCTCGTACTCCTCGATCTTCGCGGGGGGCCGCTCGATGGCCGCCAGCTCCGCCATCCGCGCCTTGTAATCCTTTGCCAGGGCCCCAAGAGTTTCGTGCTTGCCGAGTTCAGCGTCCATCTTGAGGTCGTCAGGTAGCTGCGCCATCCACGGCCGGGGTGGCGTGTTCGGGGCCGGAGCCCCAGGGGCCGGAGTAGTTTCGGGATCAGCCATTTACTGCTTCCAGATCCTGATCCAGTCCTCGAAGATCCGCAGGAAATCCAAGTCCTCGGTGAGCGTGGTATCTCCGGCCGCCAGCTTCGCCTGATAGGCCGCAAGATACGCACGATCATTCTTCGACAACTTGGTCTCGAGCTCCAACTTGTCGATGAGCCCGTCCGCGCCGCTCATCACGACGGCGACGGCATTCGTGTAGGTCATTCGACTCTCCTCCTATTCGTCGAGTCTCGTCTTGTTGAAGAGCGCCCCGATCATGTCGGGGAGCCTCGCTTCCTTGAGCAGCCCGCACTTCTTCAGAAGCCGGCGGGCGTAGTTCTGGAGTACGAGGGAGCTGGTGTCCTCGACAACCTCGTCGAAGAACCCCAGGTCGGTGAGGATATCGACCAGCACCCGCTGGCCCATCTCGCTGCCGAACGTGAGCCCGTACTCCTGCCTCTTGCGTCGGACCTTCAGGTCAATCTCGAACATCCCCGTCTCCATGGGCAGGGTTCCTCGTCCTATAGAGTCAATTACTGGGCTACGTTGCCCTGGCCGGCGGCGATCATGGCGTCAACGGGCGAGTTGGCCTCGGGAGCCTTCGAGAGGCCGGGCATCGCTTTCGCCATGGCCTCCAGTTGCGCCAACTGCTGCATCTGCTGCTGCTGCATCTGCTTCGCCTGACGGATCTTCGCCAGCTCCTCGTCGCTTCTCATCAGCCGCTCGGGCATCCCGTTGGAATCCGCAATCTCCTCGACCACCTCGTCCCAGTCGAATCGGTCGATGCTGTCGGGGGCGATCTGGAAGATCGGCACCAGGCTCTCGAGGCTCCGCACGATGCCCTGCACCTTGAACAGCCGCCGCTGTGCCTGCGCCAGGGGTCCCAAATACTGGATCTGGTAATCCACCTTGCCCCTGGTCCCCGCGTACTCCAGCAGTTCGTCCGGAGGCGCGGGCATACGGCCCGCCCGAACCCCTATGGCCAGGGCGCGGTGGATGATCCTGTCCAGCCCCTCGGTGCCGAACCGGCCCGTGATCGCGGAAAGGACCGCCGCCTTCTCGCCCTGCTTCTCGATGATCTCGGTGGCGGTCATTATCCGCTGGGCGTTGGCCAGCATCAGGAAGAAGTCAACGAAGAAGTGCTCCTTGATGATGGCCTGGAGCCGCTGCTCGACATCGACCGTCGGCACGGGGGCGTACCCCTTGAGGATGTTCTCGACCTTGCGGGTCGCGTCCTCGTAGTAGTTCCTGCCGTCGGGGTTGAGGTTTACACGGCCCCTTCTCTCGAGCGGGATGTCCATCGGCGGCATGGCGTGCTTCTGCCGCGTGATGAGGCCGGTCCTCGCGACCTCGTTCAGCACCATCACGTCCTTGATGGCATTCGACCCCGGCCCCCTGCCGTAGTCTTCCCCGCTTGCGAGGCTCCACCTCCAGACGATGTTGGGGTTCTCGTCGAATCCGCCCTGGCTCAGGATCTTCCGGTCGGTCTTGTCGATGAATACGCTCGTGATGGGCTTGTTCACGCCCAGCTTCGCGATGCTGCGCTCCCTGGTCGGGTAGGTGACGTGTAGAAGTTCCACCCGCTCGTGGGGGTTTTTCTTGCACAGATCCTTGAGCCTCGGGGTGAGGTTCTCGTATCCGAACTCGCCCTCGACGTTCCTCGCGGTGGAGTAGTACCACCGGAAGACCATCTCCACCTCGCCCCAGGCGTTGCTGACGACGAAGATCTCGTAGGGGTGGCGGACCATGAAGCGCATCCGCCGCCTCCCGAGGTCGTCCTCGATGAACATCGTGGCCGTCGAGATCGACACCCCGTCGAGAATGAACTGGTGGACGGCCGAGTAGAAGTCGGACTGCTGGAGGTCGTAGTAGAGCTGCTCCTCCGTGTCCTGGAGGAACTTCTTCACGGCGGCGCTCTGGTTCAGCTCGGGAGGAGACATGAGGAGCTTGATCCATCGGTAGCTCGGACTGCACATGTAGCCGGCCACCCCGTTGGCGCACATCAGGGCGGCGTGGATCGCCGTGCCGTCGAAGACGCGGTTATGGGTCTTCTTGCCGACATCGACGTAGCCGTTGTCCTGCATCAGGATGCTTCGGTCGGGGATGAGGAACTCGGCTATCTCCTGCCACCGCTTCTCGTGTTCGAGTCGCGCGGGGCGGACCTTCTCGTCGAACTGCCGAACCAGATCGACGGCGGTGTCGTTATTTTCCACCCTTGTTTGCCCTCAACCACTGAACGATGCTGGCCCAGGCTTCGGCCCCGCCCGGAACGTCCCCGTACTTGTACTGCTTGCCCCAGACCTTCCCGCTCGCGTCGCGCTTGGTCCACGTATCGCCCTCGAGCGTGAAGCCCGACTCCTTCATGTACTGCTCGTACACGCCAGCGTCTTCGGGCTTGACGGCAGACCCCTCGGAGAGGGCGGGGGAGGCGGGAGCCTGCTCCTTCGGCTTCTGCGTGAGGAGTGTCTCGCCGCCCCGCTCCTCTTTCCGCATCGACCCGAGCGCAGCCCACCAGTCGGTGCCGTTGGCCCCGTATCCGCTGGGGAGCAGGCCGTACTCGACCTCCTCTTCGCCGTTCGTCCAGGTCGGCCGCCTGCCGAGCAGGAGGCTGCCGTCGTTGAGAGAGAAGCCAAGCCGCTGCATGAACTCTTCGTAGTTCTTTACGGCTTCCGCCTCGCTCGTCTTCGTGGCCCGGACGCCCTCTTGCCACTCGTTGATGGCTTGCGCAAGACGCCGCCCGGTCGTCGGGCGCACCTCATGCTTCCTGGGGTTCGACCCCCAGCCGGGCCATGTGCCGCTTTCCATTTTGACTCCTTCGGTAAACGAAAGGGCCCCCTCGCGGGGGCCCGATGCATGAGCGACTCGCCAACCCTACGTGGCCACTGACACCACCCTCGGTGCGTTGAGCCTGCGAATCGCCCCAATCGTCCAGGCGAACCGGCGGATCGATGTCGGAATGACATAACACCCCAGGATGATCCACGCGGCCATGAGATACACGCCGGCCCCGTACAGCTCCTCCTGGTTGATCCAAAGCCCGGGCGGGCCGGACAGGAACATGCCGAACAGCACCGGCTCGTGAAGGGTCCGGACCCAGTCCCCGACCTTCACCTTCCTCGTCGCCCTGAAGGCCCAGAACCAGAGGGCGGCGGCACCGAAGATCTCAGCGAAGCACCCGCCCACCCCGATGAAGGGGCTCGCGGACAGCCGGCCGACCAGACCCACGCTCGACCAGCCGATCTTGACGGGGATGCAGCCGAGGAACAGGCCGAAGATGATGTGCCCCAGCTCGTGGATCGGGTTGAACAGCTCCGTGATCGACCCGAGGATGGCGCTTGGTATACAGAGCAGGAGCCACGCCAGAACGAACTGCTTCTCTTCTCTCATGCCCCGAATATACACCACCGACGATTAAATATCAATACCTAATCGACAATGGGTCGTAAATTATTTCCCGCTCCTTCTCCTCCTGCGGCCTCACCCACCTGGGTCCGCCCGTCCACCGCTCGGGAACCTCGTAGTTCCTCCGCTGCCCGCTTCCGGGGAAGCGGGAGACCTGGGACAGGAGGGCGTACCTCGTGTCGTCGTAGGGGTGATCCTCCCCTGTGGTGTCCACGTCCTCGGGCTTGTGCTCGTCCACCACCAGCGTCGGGATCGTCCTGATCCAGTGGATACAGGTGTCGAAGACGATCACCATCGGCCGCCCGTCCATGTAGCGGGTCTTCATCAGGTCGTGTAAACGCACGAGCCCTGACTTGCGGTCGTTGTTGCCCTTCTCCATCCGCCAGCCCGCGCTGGCGAAGGTGTCCGCGATGGAGTTGCCCTCCAGACCCTGCCTGCTCCAGCACGAGGGGTCGGCCACCATGTCAACACAGCCCTCGGGGACGCTCATCTCCCAGGCCTTCTTCGCCACCTCGAGAGCGGGGAGCTGGACCCCGGTGTTCCTCTTGTACGGCTCGCAGCCGTACCACTCCCGGTAGCGGATGAACCGTCCGTCGCCGGTGACGGCCCACCACCCGATGGAGAAGGGCTTGGAGTAGCCCCAGTCCATCGAGGTGAACCGCTTCCAGCTCGGGTCGAGCGCGAACGGCTTCGTGACGTGGAGGTCGCGGCTGAACTCGCTGAAGGCCTGCCCGGCGAACACGTCCCAGTCCCCGTCGCGGTAGGCCCGGTACAGATGCGGCGGCAGCATCTTCAGCCGCTGTTCGTACCTCGGGTCCTTCTCCATCAGGCGGATGTTGTCCTCGAGCTTCGCCGGGATGAAGCACCGAGTCATCTGCGTGACCTCGTCGTAGTACAGCGTCTTCGGGGGCGCGATGTCCACGAACCGCTCCTTCACCCAGACGTGGCCCACGCTGCCGGGGTTCCCAGAGGCCCTGATCGATACCGGCACGCCCTCGGGACTTCGGGCGCAGGAGAACATGTAGATGTAGGAGTAGTCGGTCGGCCAGTTCGTCAGCTCGTCGAAGCCGATCCAGGTGTACTGGTGCCCCTGGTAGGAATGCACGTCATCGTCGTTTTCAAGGAACCGCAGTTTCAACGAAGCTCCGCCCGGGAAGATCCAGGTTCTCTCCGTCTTGTGATACTCCGCGCCCAAAGCGGGGTAGAGCTGGAGGGCTCGAAACTGAAGCTCCTCCAGCTCCGGGTAGGACTTGCGGAACAACACCCCCTTGTGAGACGCGCCATAGGTGATGTTCCGACAGAAGTCTACCAGCAGGAAATCGCTGTTGTGGGTCACGATGCCATCGCGGGTCATAAACAACCCGTCGGGGGCATCGACTTTGATGCAGCGGACCCAGTCCTCCCCGACCGGATCAATCGACACCAGCCTGCGAAGGGGGGGCTGATCGGTGCAGCGCCCGCGCTTCCGTGTCAGGCGAAACGGAACGAACGGCACCCTCAGGTACACCGTGTGCGAGGGCAACCCGACGGTGTCTTTCACCGTAACCGAACCAACCCCCCCGAGACTTCTCACTAACCGCTGCACATCCCCGGCAAGCCGCGCGCTCGAGGTGCTGAACGAACAGTGACCCCTGACGTCAACATACCCGTCGGTGTCCATCAGCCCGCGCAACAGTTCGGTCCTGGCGGAAAGTCCCCCGTACAGGTACGACTCGGGGATGTGCTTGCGGGGGGTCCCGACCCTTAGCCCGAGTCGCTCCAGTTCCCTTTTCAGAAACCGAGCCCCCTCGCCACGGAACCGGTAGCTGAGACCACCATCCCTGACGAAATCCCGACCGAAGGTGTTTTCAAGGAACTCGACTATCTCTTCGTCCGCCGTGGACAGCCGTATGTTGCCGTTCCCCAGCGACCCGTCCCCTATCAATAGCCCGAGGAGATAGGGATCGAGGGGCCGCATGTTATACCGGAAGTTCCTGGTAAAGCACGCGGCACCAAGCGGGACGATCAGTCCGGGGGCGAGCTGCTCGGTGGTGGCCACCTTCCACCGGTGACCCGGCTTCCTGACAACCCAGAGGTGATCGTCGCTCGCTCTGCAACTCGCTCCGTCACTGAAGACGAGCCGGTAGACCATCCGGCGCTCCGGCTCGGTGGCATAGATGACGCGGCTTATGCCGCCCGAGGGGTGGCACACCATCTGGCCCGGTGCCATGTCCCTCATCGCCCGCTCTCCGAACGGGGTCAGCACCACCTCGTCGAGCGGAAGGGCCTTCCCTCCCCCTTTCGCCCCGCCGTAAAACAGCTCGTCGGCGGGGCAAGAGAGGGCCTCAGCCTGCTTCGGCTGAGGCTCCCACACGACCGGCCTTCCGTCTATCTCTTTCGGTTTACTGGCCGGTCGTGACACCGACCAGCTCCATCGAGGCGCAACCGATGGCTCCCGTGGTTGCGGCCTTCGCCCAGATCCTGATGTCCGTCTTCTCGGGGAAGGTGAGGATCAGGTTCTCTCTCCAACTGTCCAGCATCTGGGCACCAGCCGCCAGAGTATACAGCGGGCCCTGGGTATACATCTGAGTCCCAACCACCGGGGTCCACATGACCCAATAGTCGCAGATTTGCGCCCGGTTGGCGATGGACAGGGACTGGAGCGCCATCCTCTGGCCCTTCGGCACGGTGTAGATGGCGTGTCTCGAGCGGTTTACACCAACAGCGACCCAAGCGTAGCACTTGGTGAGATCGCTCGGAACTCCTGCGGTCTGCGTGCAGGCCTCGTCGGCGGCATAGATAATGCCGGCGTTCCCCAACCCGCTGCCAACCTGGATCACCTCGACACCCAGGACGCGAAGATACTTGTAAGCAGTGATGACGGCCGTCTGACCGTTCATGCTCACCTCTTCGATCTGAGGAGCGAAGTTCGCGTCCAGACCGATGACTCTGACCTTTTGCGCTCCAGTACCGGCTAACGCGTCGTTGGCGGAACCCGAGGAGATGTCGAGGCGGACAGCCGTCGAGGGCAGCGCCCCCGTGGTGGCCGCACCGTAGATCTGCGAGCCGTCACCCACGTCCTCGTTGGCATTCGCGATTGCGCCGTTATACCCCGTCACGAGGACCCGGCGTCCAAGCAGTTGATCACGCAGCGTCATTCATTTCTCCTTGTGGCCCCCTGATGGGGTCGAACCACCGACTGACTGCTTACGAGGCAGTTGCTCTGCCGACTGAGCTAAAGGGGCAGCTTCTCGAGAGCGAAGGCGAAATGTCCATCCTTCGCCTGCGCCGCGAGCACCCCGAAGTTCCCCGTGTATTCGCTCAAGTACCCGTCGCTCTGCACGCTCACGGGCTTCCCGTCCTTGCGGCGGTACTTCTCGAGGTTCAGGAAGCCGACCCACTCGGGGTGGAACAGCCTCTTGTGCCCCGGGTCACCCCAGGCCCACACCGAGTCGGGAGACGGGACGGTGGCGTAGAACCGCCCGCCCAACTTCAGGATTCTCCAGAACTCGCTGAACTGGCGGAAGAAGAACTTCCAGTCCCCCTGGGCCCCGGTGTGCTCCAGGACATCGTAGGCGTGGATCTCGTCGAAGAGCTGATCGACAAACGGATACGGCAGACACCCGAGGTCGTGCTGCACATCGGGGGAACAGCCGGGGTCGCAGTCCAGGGTCACCAGATCCTCCCACCCCCCGGGGTCTCCCTCGAGGCGCAGCTTCCGAGTGCGGTCGAACCCACTGCCGATCAGAAGTGACTTCACTTCTTCACCTTCTCGCCGCCCAGGATCGTCCTCCCCTTCCTCTTCCACTGGCGGTAGCAGACCGCCGCCCGTTGCTTCTGATCCTTGAACTCCCGGTTCATCACCGAGTCGCCCATGCAGCGGCTGATGAACTCGTCCTTCGACTCGCCCTTGCGGGGTCCAGGTATCGGCATTACATCCCCACTCCGAGGTCGGCCATCCCTTCCCCGATCAGCCGCCTCACCTTGAGAATGTCCTCGTCGGTGGTCGGCCCCTCACGGTACTTCACGAGCCTCCGAAGCTCCTCGTCCACCTCGTTCAGCAAATCCACCAGCCCAAAGGCGGCCAGCATCGCCTTGGCCTCATCCGGGTCGTCGGTCCGGAATGTGTACCGCTTGCACATAACCGGCGGTGTCCCTGCTACAGAACCCGAACCCAGAACGCGAGAGGCCCGATCCCCAGATACCTGATCACCCCGAACTTCCCCGTCTCCAGGCACCAGACGTTCCGCAGCTCCAGGGCAAAGTCGAACCGCCCGGAGTTCAGCTCGCAGCGGAAGTAGGTGCGGTGGGAGCAGCCGGAGAACGGACGCTCACCAAACGACCATCGGAACTTCATAGAGCCTCCGCGCGGAGTCGAACCGCATTACGTAGCCGCGTATACCGGCCACGGTCGCGCCCCCGCGATTACTTTGCGCGGTGCGGTGGGAGGCAAGAACCCGTACAGAGCCCACGGGGGTGATCTGGACGGGAGGAGATACCTACCAGGAGGTGCGGATGGGACCCTGGTAGAAAACCGGGGGTATGGGTGTGCGTGGGCCCCACGGGGACATTTGTACATGTGAACGCCCCCCCGTCTCGCCTCGACCCCCCACCCCCTCCTCTCGGGCTCGCTTGCATGAGCGGCGTTGCGTACACACGCACCACTGCTGCTCCCGCGCTGCGGCTTACTCAGCTACGGCGGCCGCAGCCACGTCCTTGTCGGGCAAGGACTTATCGGCACCATCCCCCTTCGTGACACCTGTACTGTCACCAGTACTTCCCGCCCACTGGTCAGCGGGCAGGCGGGCAGGCACAACGATCACGCCGTGCTTGACCTCGCCCGAGTGGCGCATGTCCACGGTGCGGTTGTCGGCCCATCCAAACTGTTTCAACGCGAAGATAGAGCCTACGACGTGCTTGGGATCGGTCGCCAGCCGCCGCGCGAGGTACGCCTCGGCCTTGGTTGTACACTTTTTTATACAGTGAGCGAACTCGGCATGTTCGTACAGGGAGCCCTTATCGCACCCCGCCGCCATCGCAGCCTCTGCCAGTATCGGGTACTCCGTCTCCTCAACGTACCGCTCTATCACCTCGGCCATCTGGCGTAGCTGTGCCGGGGTGTAGCGTCTCCTCCCCTTCTCTCTGGCCGCCGCCCTACGCTCCCTGCTGCGCCTCCCACTGTCCGAGAGAGGCTTCTCCACGGGTGTCAGTACGTCAGCAGCGAGTTGAGTGTCAGCCATATGATGAGGATGGCCATGATCCCCACGGCGTACAGAGCTGTCTTGAAGTCGTCGTTGTGGCGCATCAGTCGGTGTCGTCCAGGTCGGTGAGGTCGGAGGGTAGCGGCAGGTCGGTGATCTCGGGCGTCTCGGGGTCGCTCCCATCGGGCAGCTTGTACCAGACAATGTCAATCACCCCGCCCAGGTACTCACGCACGGCGGGACACTGGCGGCAGACGTAGCGAAGGTAGTGCCGCTCGGCCCCATCCTCCACGGCCCCCAGCCATTCCTCCCCCTCCACGAGGCGTCCGCACGATGGGCATCGGGCGGTGTTGATCGGCGCCTTGTCGGCCTCTGCAACCATCTCTCGGGTTCCCTACACCCTATAGTCCCACCGGAAACGAATGTTAAGAAAATTTAACATAAAAGGTGTTGACGAAATACCGTCAAGGGTGTAGGATGCAGTCAGAAAGTGATTGACGGCTGGCCGACAGCCGAAAGCTCCTTGACAGACTGGGGCAGCGAGCACCGAGGAACAAGCGGGCGATTGAGGCAGACGAGGCCGAGACGCTGAAGCACCTCAGGGGGCGCGGGACCAACGGGCTGAGTGGATGCAGAACAACCCCTGCACCGACCGACGGCCCGAAGCGATCCGAATACACGGGGGAGCCTTCTCCCCCTTGGGTGGAACGGCCTGTGAGGGATGGCGGCGCGGGCAACCGCGAGCGCACCCCAATACCAGATCGAGGGTTCGACTCCCTCGCCACCCATGAGGAGGACACCATGATCTACCTGAACGGCGAGCCCGCTGTCGTGGCCGCACGGCGCGACGGCGAGTTCGGGGTCATCTGTGAGAGCCGGGACGAGCCCATATGGTTCGATGGCGTCGGCTTCTCCCTCACGGCGGACGGCGGCATCGACGAGATTCTCGACGCTATCGATGCGGCGCCGGACGTGACGATGTTCTGCCCGGACGGCTGGTCGATCTACAGCGGGCTGTTCTTCGACTGGGCCAGCGACATCGAGCGGGCGAAGATGCGCGGGCGCATCGACAACGCCCAATACCACTCCGCCGCCATCGAGTACTGGCGGCTGTACAAGCTCGCTGACGCAGCTAGGGCGTAGGCCGGGTGCGCTGCGACGGCACGGTGGGTTCAACTCCCACGCAGCGCGGAGGAGGACGCCATGAAGACGAGAAGGTTGTTCGTTCTTGCCGACCAGTACGGACAGGTGGTCCTGCGCAAAGCGGTGAGCCCGCGCCGTGCGGTGATCGAGGAGACTGGGTGCGCCCATCCAGAGAAGATGTACATCGACGAGGCGGACGGTGAGTCGAGGCACGTCGGCTACGTGGCCAAGGGCCGCTGGATCGGAACCTATCTGTGCGAACCGTGCGTGAAGTAGGGGCTAGGCCGGTGCGGTGAAAGCCCGCACGGGCGGGGGTCAACCTCCGCCCCCGCTCAACCCTACAGGAGGACACCATGACGAGAGAGGAGTGGCTGAATCTCTGCGTGGACCGGCTGCGCCCCATGTTCGAGGATTCCGGGGCGAAGATCCCGGAGAAGGTGCGCGTGTCGTGCGGGTGGCCAAGCGTCCGCGCCCTGGCCACCGGGAACCGCAGGGTGGGGGAGTGCTGGTCCCCTATCGCGAGCGCCGACCAGACCAGCGAAATCTTCATCTCCCCCGCGCTGTCCGAGGGCGGCAAGGTCGCGGGCGTCTTGGTCCACGAGCTGGTTCACGCCGCCGTGGGCAACGACGCCGGCCACCGCGCTCCGTTCTCCCGGCTCGCGAAGAAGCTCGGCCTACAGGGCCCGTGGACGGCGACGACGCCCAGCGAGGAGCTGTCCGAGAAGCTCACGGCCATGATGCCGGAGCCGTACCCCCACGCCGTGCTGAACCGCAGCGCCCGCAAGAAGGACGGGACCAGGATGCTGAAGGTGATCTGCCCGGACTGCGGGTACACGGTGCGGACGACGCAGAAGTGGCTCGATGCCGGGCTGCCGAGATGCCCGTGCGGGACCGAGATGGAAGAGGCGTACAGGGGGGCCGTGTAAACGGTCCCCCCTCACCCGACCAGACGACGCGAAGAGGAAGGAGGCTCATATGACGATGGGCGCACTCGCTCTCTCTGGGTGGCTCATGCTCGGGTGGCTCCCGCAAGGGGGCCTCATGGCCTACGATCCGCCGGCGTACATCAACGTGGCCGGCAGCTTCCTCGTGGAGCTAGGTGCCGAGGTGTCGTGGGGCCCGCTGTTCGCGGGCGGCTCCATGCAAGTCCCGGTCTGGAAGGACTCCAGGGCACTCAACTTCTGGCCGTCACAACTGATTTCGACCACGGACCTGGGGCTCGAAGTCGGTCCGGTGCGCCTGGGCTGGCGGCACACCTGTGCCCACCCTGTCACCCCCTACCTGGTGGGGTGGAGGGGCGGCCAGTTGGTGCCGCGATGGGACAGCGCATACGACATGGTCTATCTGCGCATCGGCAACCGAGGAGGGACTCAATGACCGAAGAAAATCTGGATCGGGTTCTCGAGGAACTGTGCCGGGAGAACGGCCTCAGGGGCATCGTGGCCGTGTTCTACAAGGGCGATCAGCAAATCCTGATCGCAAGGGCATCGGGTCAGGAGATGCTGGCCGCCGGCCGGGTGATCCTCAAGCAGATCGGGGTCGAGGTTCTCGCCATGGAGAACTCGAACAACTAGGAGGCAGCATGAAGACCCCCATCGTGCCTTCGGAGCCGACGTGCTGCGTCTGCGGCAACCCCGTGAAGCCGCCCTATCCCACGCTGATCGGCTGCCTGCCGCTCTGCCCGGAGTGCGCGGATCGGTACGCCGAGGAAGTGAATGTCGTCAGGGCCGACGAGAGAGGAGATATGACATGACCGTCGATCTCGTCGTCCGCTACGTCGTACACGATGACGCCATGCAAGTCCTGATCCCGGCCTACTCCGAGGTCGGCAACGCGCGGAAGGACGGGAACTTCTGGGCATGGCGTGTAAACGGTCACCACGGTCTTTCGTCCAGCCCCAAGCTCGCGGCCCTGGACATCACCGCTGCCCTACTCGGGGACAAGACCCCGAACCGCGTCATCCTTCAGACCAACTGACGAAGCCCCCCGGTTTTCCGGGGGGCTTTCTTGTTTCCGAAAGTGAACACAACTGTTGCCTATCAGAAACTGATGCGTTTACACCTCCGCTTCCGCACCTCCTTCTCGGCTGACTTCTTCAACCGCCGCAGTTCCGCAATCCGCTCGGCGAGCTGCCCGGCGCGAGCGTTGTAGGTCGTGGTCTGCGCTCGGCTCATCCCCCGTCCGTCCCGCAGTATCTTGCGGAGATAGCCGGCGTGCAACTTGTCGAGCCGCCGTTGGCATTCGGCGATATCCTCGTCAATCGTCACGCCTTCTCCTCCTTGGGGTGGCGGCGCTCTGCCTCGGCTTTTCCCGAATCATCCATGCCATCGGCCCGCCGATCTCCCCTCGCCGTATGCCATGCACGCGTTTCCCCATGTGCATCTCCCGCCACGAACGCCGCCTTCTCCCGCTCGCGGACCTCGGGTTCAAGCAGGTCCAGGATGCGGCGGGCCTCGGGTTCAACGTCCTCGAATGGACCATCCTCAATCCACCGCGACAACTCCCTCGCGATCCTCTCCACGGCGGTCATGGCTTCCCTCCCAGCAGGGCGTCGATGGTCGCTACATCTTTTCTCCACGCGGCCGCATCTTCCTGCTCACCTTGCGCCTCGCATTCGCTTGCAATGGCGACGCATCCATCACGACCGAGTTTCAGCGCTGCATGCACCTCCTGCCAGAGCCCGTCGTCGGGGGTGGAGAGGGCGGTACGTGCCCATCCAGCAGCATCAGGATCGTCACTTTCGCATTCGATAAGATTCAACGTCTCCCGCAATCGCCCGTTGGCGAGGCGCAGGGTGCGGATGGTGTCGTCGCTGATGCTAAGCTGGACGGGGGTTTGTATCGCCGGCTGGCTGTGTTGGTATTTCACCATGTCGCGGCACATCTCCTCAGAGTATGTGTGCCAGTTCCCGCAATACGAGCACTGGCCTATAGACGTTCCGCCAGTTGTTATACCGCTCACCTCTCTGCCTCCTTCGCCCTGCGGGCCTCGATGCGGGATTCGAGGTGCAGAATATCACCGCAAACCATGGGACTCTCGGGATGTACTCGACACTCGTACCACGCCCGATAGTCCGCAAGCTCGGCCCGGCACTCGGCCAACTGCTTGGCCAAATTAGATGCAGCCACCTTCTCACCACCCCCGACATCGACGGGGGCTATCGCCACATCAAGAGCCTCGTGACACTCGGCCAACTGCGTGGCGAGGGCGTCGCGCTCCTCAATGGTGTGGGCAAGCGCTGCGGTGAGATGCTGGTACGACTCCTCGGCGGCGGCGAGGCGCTTCTCCTGCTCGTGCGCCTCCTGCGACATATCCTCGATGGTCTTGACGTACTCCTCCACCTTGGCGTCGAGGTACTGTTCCTGCCTCTGTGCTGTGCGCCAGTTCTCATCGAGGTCGGCGATACGCATCTCGGCTTCGGCGAGGTCGGCGATCAGCAGCGATACATCGGCTGGCGTCAGATAACCCTTCGCATACCACTCCTTGCTGATCATCACTCCCCCCCCTTCAGCGCGGCGAGCAAGGCGTCGGCCATGCCAATTGCATATCCCGTAAAAGTCTCGGGCTCTGCAAACCTCGTATCGGTTGCTAGCAACCCCGCCATCGCCAGCGCGGCGAAAAGCT
>Ga0116143_10001406_pt1 | contig 29216 bp, 25 predicted proteins | sample AD_UKC034_MetaG_FD_89745 | JGI IMG/M metagenome (GOLD analysis project Ga0116143, IMG submission 89745) | Active sludge microbial communities of municipal wastewater-treating anaerobic digesters from USA - AD_UKC034_MetaG | ecosystem: Engineered > Bioreactor > Anaerobic > Digestate | place: USA... | reverse complement strand
GGCCGTGTGCTCGCTGATGGGCGTGTGGTACTGGCGGGCCAGGCGGGTGTCGTGCTGATCAGCGAGGATGGTGCGCACAGTTTCGTGCGAGTCGACAACGATGACCGCCGCACGCGCGCGGCGGTTGCCCAGGGCGAACAGCCGGATGCGCTGCTGCTGGTGGGTGAGGAGGGGGTGGAGCGCCTGTCGCTGGTGCCCGCTGCGGGAGGACGTTCCTGATGTTGAAGGCCTTTGTGGAGTTTCTCGGCCTGCTGCTGTTCCGCCGCCGGCGCGTCTTCCTCGGGCTGTTCGTGGTGATCACGCTGCTGCTCGGCGCCTCGGCCTCGCGCCTGCAGGTCGATGCGGGCTTCGAGAAGATGATCCCGCTCGAACACGAGTACATGCAGACCTTCATGGCCTACCGCAACACCTTCGGTGGTGCCAATCGCGTGCTCGTCGCCCTGCGCCAGCATGAGGGCGACATCTACAACGAGGCCTTCATGAGCAAGCTGAAGGCCGCCACGGACGAGGTCTTCTTCATTCCGGGGGTGGATCGCGCCACGGTGACCTCGCTGTTCACCCCCAACGTGCGCTTCATCGAGGTGGTGGAGGCCGGCTTCGCCGGCGGCAACGTCATCCCGGCCGACTTCGAGGGCACGCCGGAAGACCTCGAGACCGTGCGCGAGAATGTGCTCAAGTCGGGGCGTGTGGGGCGACTGGTGTCGAACGACCATCGCGCGGCGATGATCAGTGCAGAGCTGCTCGAGATAGACCCCAACACCGGTGCCCGCCTGGACTACCTGGCGGTGGCGAAGCAGCTTGAAGATCTGCGCACGCGTCATGCCGACGATGGCCTGGACGTGCACATCATCGGCTTCGCGAAGGCCGTGGGTGACATTACCGACGGTGCGCGCGGCGTGCTGATGTTCTTCGTGGTGGCGTTCCTAATCACCGCAGTGCTGCTGTATTTCTACTCCGGGTCGGCAAAGCTGGCCGCGCTCACGCTGTTGTGCGCGATGGTGCCGGTGGTGTGGCTGATGGGTCTGCTGCCGCTCATCGGCTTCGGCATCGATCCGATGTCGATCCTGGTGCCCTTCCTGATCTTTGCCATCGGCGTCAGTCACGCGGTGCAGATGACTCACGCCTGGCGCCTGGAGATCATGGAGGGGGCGGGACCGCTGACGGGAGCGCAGAACGCTTTCAGGCGCCTGTTCCTGCCCGGGTCGATGGCGCTTACCACGACGGTGGTCGGTTTTCTGGTGATCATGCGCATCGAGATCGACATGGTGCGCGAGCTTGCGCTCACCGCCGGCCTCGGTGTCGCCCTGATCCTGCTCACCAACATGTTGCTGTTGCCGCTGCTGCTGTCGTGGACGCGGCTCGACGCGGCGGAGATGCGACGCACAATGGGCGCAGAGTCGAAGGACCACTGGCTGTGGACGCGCCTGCGCACGCTGGCCGAACCCCGGCGCGCGACGGTGGTGCTGATGGTCACTGCGCTGCTGCTGGGCATCGCGACGTGGTTGTCGCGTGATCTGCGCACCGGCGATCTTGGCCACGGCATTCCTGAACTGCACGAGGATGCGCGCTACAACCAGGATGCAGCCGCGATCGTCGAGTCGTTCTCGATCGGCGTCGATGTGCTGTCGGTCATCGTGCAGTCCAGGGGCGTCGATGGTGCCTGCACCAACTTCGACATCATGGACACGATCGACCGCTTCGAGACCACCATGCGCGGTGTGCATGGGGTGCAGAGCGTGGTTGGCCTGCCCGGCGTGGCGAAGACGGTCAATGCCGGCTGGAACGAGGGTAACCCGGCCTGGCGAGTGCTGTCGCGAAACCCCACGGTGCTGGCGCAGTCGGTCACCCCGGTTGATACCAGCACCGGCCTGCTCAACACCGATTGCAGCGCGATGCAGGTGCTCATCTTCACCCGCGATCACGAGGGGGCGACGATTTCGCACGTCATCCGCGAGGTCAAGGCCTTCCGCGACGCCAACCGGGGCGAGCATCTCGACTTTCTGCTCGCCTCCGGCAACGTCGGCGTGATGGCGGCGACCAACGAGGCCGTCGATGCCGCCTCGGTAACCATCCTGGTGCTGGTGTTCGGGGTGATCAGCGTACTGTTCTTCCTCGAGTTCCGCTCCTGGCGCGCAACACTCTGCATCATCCTGCCGCTGATGATCGCCGCGGTGTTCTGCAATGCGCTGATGGCGCTGCTGGGCATCGGCCTGAAGGTGTCCACCTTGCCTGTCGTCGCGATTGCGGTCGGTATTGGCGTCGACTACGGGATCTACTTCTACGAACGCATGTCCGACCGCTTCCGCAAAGGCGATGCGTTGCCGGACGCCTTCTATCAGGCACTCTGCCAACGTGGCACCGCGGTGATGTTCACTGCCACCACGATGAGCGTAGGCGTGGGCACCTGGGTCTTCTCCGCGCTCAAGTTCCAGGCCGACATGGGGTTGCTGATGGCGTTCATGTTCATCGTGAACATGCTCGGTGCGCTGCTCCTGCTGCCGGCGCTTGCGGCCCTGCTGCTCAAGGCAGGGCCCGCGCAGGAAAAGAAGATTTCCTGAATCGACCCATCAATATTCTTGACACGGGCGGTAATCGCCGTAGAATTCAAACGAACGTTTGAATGAGTAAGCTTCGATCCATCCAGTGCTCGTTCAGGAGAATGATGATGAGCAGTCCTTCAGCGCGGTCGGGCCCCGAGACACGCGGTCGCATCCTTGATGCGGCCGAGGCGCTGTTTGTCGAGCATGGTCTGGATGCCACCTCGATGCGCATGATCACCGCTGAGGCGGGGGTCAACCTGGCCGCGGTCAACTACCACTTCGGCTCCAAGGACAGCCTGATCCACGAGGTTTTCAGGCGCCGCCTCGGCGAGCTCAACCAGTCCCGCCTCGCTGCCCTCGATCGTGCCGAGCAGCGCGCGCGAGCGAACGGGACACAGATCAAGCCGAGCCAGGTGCTGGAGGCCTTCTTCACCCCTTCGCTGGAGATGGCGACCGATACCGTGCATGGCGGCCGCACCTTCATGCAATTGCTCGGTCGGACCTATACCGAGCCGAACGCTTTCGTGCGCAAGTTCCTGGCCGAGGAGTATGCGCAGACCCTGCAGCGATTCCTGCAGGCGCTGTACGACTCGCTGCCCGGCGTGCCGCGCGAGGAGATCCTGTGGCGCTTCCATTTCATGATGGGGGCGACCTCGTACGCGATTGCCGGGACCGACGCCCTGCAGCTGTTTGCCGGGCGCTTCGACGACGAGGACCCCGCGCACATGCTGCCGCGCCTGATGTCCTTCCTGCTTGGCGGCTTGCGCGCACCGCTCCCCGACTTCGTCACTGGCGCGGAGTCTGCGGCGCGGGATGCCGAATGAATCTGCAGCTGCGCCTCGGCGCGGCGGCAACACCTGATTGATGTTGTTCTGGAGACAGAGATGACCTGGTTGCTACTGCTTTCCCTCCCTCCCTTGGCAGGTGCGCTCGCCTACGGGCGAGCGCCACTTTTTGCCTGGCTCTGGGCAGGGCTGGCCTGGCTTGCGGCGATGGGCTGGGCGGCCGGTTGGGCAGTGGGTTGGACCCTGCTCGCGATGGCGGTGCTGGCTGCCGTGCTGGGGGTGTTCATGCATGACGGCCTGCGGCGCCAGCGCGTGACCGCACCGATCCTGAAGGCCTTCCGCGGGGCCCTGCCCGCGATGTCACAGACCGAGCGCGACGCTCTCGAGGCCGGCACGGTGTGGTGGGAAGGCGAGCTCTTCGCCGGCCGCCCGGACTGGAACAAGCTCGGTGCCTACCCCTGGCCAAAGCTAAGCGCCGAGGAGCAGGCCTTCCTCGACAACGAGACCGAGGCGCTGTGCCGCCTCACCAACGACTGGGCGTGCACCCAGCAGCAGGACATGCCCGCCGAGGTCTGGCAGTACATCAAGGACAAGGGCTTCCTGGGCATGATCATCCCCAGGGAATATGGCGGCAAGGGCTTCTCGGCCTACGCTCACTCGCAGGTCATCACCAAGCTGTCGACGCGATCTTCGGCACCGGCGGTGACGGTGATGGTGCCCAATTCGCTCGGTCCGGCGGAGCTGCTGCTGCACTACGGCACGCCGGAGCAGAAGCAGCACTACCTGCCCGGCCTGGCCAGCGGCCGCGAGATCCCCGCCTTTGCGCTCACCAGCCCGTGGGCGGGCTCGGACGCAGCCTCCATCCCCGATGCGGGCGTGGTGTGCAAGGGCGAATGGAACGGCGAAGAGGTGCTGGGCATGCGCGTCTCCTTCGACAAGCGCTACATCACGCTCGCGCCGGTGTGCACCGTGTTCGGCCTCGCTTTCCGCCTCTATGACCCCGAGCGCCTGCTGGGGGGCGACGAGGATCTGGGCATTACCTGCGCGCTGGTGCCGCACGACCACCCGGGGGTGGACATCGGCAACCGCCACTTCCCGCTCAACGCGGTGTGGATGAACGGGCCGGTGCGCGGCAAGGACGTGTTCATGCCGCTCGACTTCATCATCGGCGGCCCGCGCATGGCGGGGCAGGGCTGGCGCATGCTCATGGAGTGCCTGGCGGCCGGGCGCAGCATCTCGCTGCCCGGTTCCAACACCGGCATGCAGAAGCTCACTGCGCGCGCTGTCGGCGCCTATGCCCGTGTGCGTTACCAGTTCAAGACCGCGATCGGCCGCTTCGAAGGCGTCGAGGAGGCGCTGACCCGGATCGGTGCCAACACTTACCTGTGCGATGCCGCGCGGGTGATGACGGCCGGTGCGATCGATCTTGGCGAGAAGCCCTCGGTGGTGTCGGCGATCGTCAAGTACCACGTTACCGAACGTGCACGCCAGGTCGTCAATGACGGCATGGACGTCATCGGCGGCAAGGGCATCTGCCTGGGGCCGCAGAACTTCCTCGGTCGCGCCTACCAGCAGATTCCGGTCGGCATCACGGTCGAGGGTGCGAACATCCTCACCCGCAGCCTGATCCTGTTCGGCCAGGGCGCGATCCGCTGCCACCCCTACGTGCTCGACGAGATGCACTCGGCGCAGAAGAACGACCTCGAGGCTTTCGACAAGGCGCTGTGGGGCCACGTCGGCTTCACGGTGTCCAATGCCGCGCGTGCGGTGGCGATGGGGCTGACCGGCTCGCACTTCGTCAAGGTGCCGGCCGACGTGGCGCCCGAGACGCGGCGCTACTACCAGCAGCTGACCCGCTTCTCGGCCGCCTTCGCCTTCATCTCGGACATCTCCATGGGCACCCTGGGTGGTGCGCTCAAGCGCAAGGAGAAGCTGTCGGCGCGCCTGGGCGACATCCTGTCGCTGATGTACCTGGCAACGGCGACCCTCAAGCGTTACGAGGCCGAGGGCCGACAGGCGGCGGATGCACCGCTGATGCACTGGGCGATCTGGGACTGCATGTTCCGCATCCAGCTCGCCTTCGAAGGCGTGATCGCCAATTTCCCGAACAAGCTCTTCGCCTTCCTGCTGCGTCGCTTGGTCGTGTTCCCGCTTGGTCGTCCCTATGTCGTGCCTTCGGACAAGCTCGGCCACCAGGTTGCAGCGCTGCTCATCGAGCCTTCGGCCACCCGCGACCGTCTCACCGCGGATGTCTACCTGCCGGAGGACATCGAGGAGCCGGTGGGCGCGCTCGAGGCCGCGCTCGCGGCGACGATCGCCGCCGAGCCGGTCGAGGCCAAGCTCAGGCAACTACAGCGCGATGGCCGCTTCGCCCCCGGGTTGATGACTGGCGGCGATGTCGACGAGGTGTGGCGCCGCGCACGCGAAGCCGGCGTGATCAGCGATGAGGAGTTCCGCCTCGTCGAGCGCCGCAACATGCTGCGCAACAAGGTGATCCGCGTCGATGACTTCCCTTATGACTTCGGCCTGCGCGCCGCGCTCGAGGAGGCGCCGCGCTCGGCGCCTGCGTTGAAGGTGGCTGCATGAGCCGGACGGTCTATGTCGTCGATGGTGCGCGTACGCCCTTCCTGAAGGCGAAGAACGCACCCGGCCCCTTCACCGCCGCCGACCTCGCCACCGCGGCGGGCAGTGCGCTGCTGGTGCGCCAGCCTTTCGCGCCCGACCAACTTGACGAGGTCATCCTGGGCTGCGCCAGCCCGTCGGCCGATGAGGTCAACATCGGCCGCGTGGTTGCGCTGCGCATGGGCTGCGGCAACGCAGTGCCAGGCTGGACGGTGATGCGCAACTGCGCCTCGGGCATGCAGGCGCTCGATTCCGCGCTCACCAACATCCGCAGCGGCCGCAGCGAGCTCGTTCTTGCCGGTGGTGTCGATGCGCTCTCGCATGCGCCGCTGCTGTTCTCGGACAAGATGGTGCGCTGGCTGGCGGGCTGGTATGCCGCCCGCAGCGTGGGCCAGAAGCTTGCCGCGCTGAAGTCGCTGCGCCTGGGATATCTCGCGCCGGTGATCGGCATCATGAAGGGGCTTACCGATCCGATCGTGGGCCAGCTGATGGGTCAGACAGCCGAGAACCTGGCTTGGAAGTTCGGCATCACCCGCGCCGACATGGATGCCTTCGCGGTCGAAAGCCACCGCCGCGTGTGTGCGGCGCAGGATGCCGGCCACCTGCGCGCCGAGATCGTGCCGCTGATCGATCGCGACGGCACCGTGTACTCGGCCGACGACGGCGTGCGGCGCGATTCGTCGATGGACAACCTCGCCCGCCTCAAGCCCTTCTTCGACAAGAAATACGGCCGCGTGACGCCGGGCAACAGCTCCCAGATCACCGATGGTGCTGCCTGGCTGGTGCTGGCCTCCGAGGAGGCGGTGACGCGCCATGGCCTGCAGCCGATCGGACGCATCGTTGACAGTCAGTGGGCGGGCCTCGCACCCGACCAGATGGGCCTGGGGCCGGTGCATGCGGCGATGCCGATCCTGCAGCGTCACGGCCTGGCGCCGCAGGCGCTGGATGCGTGGGAGATCAATGAGGCCTTTGCCGCCCAGGTGATCGCCTGCCTGCGTGCGCTGGCCGACGATGCCTACTGCCGTGAGCACTTCGGTGTCGACGCGCCCGGCGCCCCTGATGCCGCACACCTCAACCTCGATGGTGGCGCGGTGGCACTCGGACATCCGGTGGGCGCGAGCGGTGCGCGCATCGTCCTGCATCTGCTCCATGTGCTGCGCCGCAAGGGCGGCGGGCGTGGGCTGGCGTCGATCTGCATCGGCGGCGGCCAGGGCGGCGCCATGCTGGTGGAGACGGTTTGATGAGCGAGAACATGCAACACGACTGGAAACACTGGCGTCTGCGCCGGGAAGACGGCGGGCTGGCCTGGCTCGAGCTGGACAAGGCGGACGCGAGTACCAACGTGCTGTCGGCCGAGGTGATGACCGAGTTCGGCCGCGTGCTCGATGCCCTCGATGCGGCGCCGCCCAAGGCGCTCGTGATCGCATCGGCCAAGCCTGCGGGCTTCATCGCCGGTGCCGACATCGAGGAGTTTTCTCGCATTGCCTCGCCGGCCGCCGCGCGTGCGCTGGTCGAGCGCGGCTGGGGCTTGTTCAACCGCCTGGCTGCGGTGCGCTACCCCACGCTCGCGCTCATCCGCGGGCATTGCATGGGCGGCGGGCTCGAGCTCGCGCTGGCCTGCCGTTACCGGCTCGTGGTCGATGAGCCCGGCACGCGGCTCGCCCTGCCCGAGGTCATGCTCGGCATCGTCCCGGCCTGGGGCGGCATGCTGCGCCTGCCGCAGGCGGTGGGGCCGGCGACGGCGCTCGATCTCATGCTCACCGGCAAGGCGGTGGATGCGAGGAAGGCCAAGCGCATCGGGCTGGCCGACGACTACGTGCCGGCGCGGGTGATGGAATCCGCAGCACGCATGATGGCACTGGCAGCGGCCCCGGCGCGCCGGCCGCCGCTGCAGGAGCGCTTGCTGCGCCTGGCGATGAACGGTCCGCTGCGTCGTGTCGTGGCCGACAAGGCGCGCAAGCAGGCGGCAGCCAAGGTCAGCCGCGAGCACTACCCGGCGCCCTTCGCCATCGTCGACATCTGGGAAAAGCATGGCGGCAACGCACTCGCCGTGCCTGCGGGCGATCCTGCTTCGCTCGAGGCCATTTTCGATTCGCCCACCGCCAATAACCTGGTGCGGGTGTTCTTCCTGCAGGAGCGCTTGAAGGCCTTCGGCAAGGAGAGCGACTTCGCGCCCCGCCATGTGCATGTCGTCGGCGCAGGCGTGATGGGCGGAGACATCGCTGCGGTGTGTGCGCTGCGCGGCATGACGGTGACGCTGCAGGATCAGTCCGTCGAGCGCATCGCACCGGCCATCCAGCGTGCGGCCAGGCTCTTCGAGCGCCGCCACAAGGGCGATGCGCGTCAGGTGCGCTTCACCCTGGACCGCCTGATTGCCGATCCAGAAGGCCATGGCGCGGCGCGCGCCGACTTGATCATCGAGGCCATCTTCGAGGATCTGGCGGTCAAGCGCAGCCTGTTCGCCGAGCTCGAACGCCGCGCCCGGCCCGAGGCCGTTCTCGCGACCAACACCTCCAGCCTGCGTCTGGAGGATATCGCCAGTGCGTTGCAGGACCCGTCGCGACTGGTCGGCATCCACTTCTTCAACCCGGTGCCGATGCTGCCGCTGGTCGAGGTGGTGGCAGGTGAGGCCACCGCGGCCGAGGTGCTGCGCCGTGCGACCGGTTTCGTGCGCCGCATCGACAAGCTGCCGCTGCCCGTGAAGAGCGCGCCGGGCTTCCTCGTCAATGCGGTGCTCGGGCCTTACATGCTTGAGGCCCTGCGCTGCGTCGAGGAGGGCATTGCGCCCGAGACGGTGGACGCCGCGCTCACGGCCTTCGGCATGCCGATGGGGCCGGTCGAACTGGTTGATACCGTCGGCCTGGATATAGCGGTTGCTGCCGGCAAGGCGCTCGCAGGCAGCGGGGCGGAGCCACCCGCGCGCCTGCTGAAGCTGGTTGCTGCGGGCAAGCTTGGACGCAAGTCGGGCGAGGGCTACTACCGCTGGCAGGATGGCAAGGTCGTCAAGACGGCTGCCGAGGGCGGCAAGCGCGCTGGCGCGCCCGCGCCTGCGGTGCCTGCGGGCCTGGCCGAGCGCGTGCTCGCACCGCTGCTCGCGGCGACCGAGCGCTGCGTGCGCGAGGGGGTAGTGGGCGATACGGATCTCGCCGATGCGGGTGTCATTTTCGGGACGGGTTTCGCGCCGCACACCGGCGGCCCGCTCAACCTGCTCGCCACGCGCGGGAAAGCGTCGGCCTTGCCTGGCTGACCATGGAGGAAAGACTGATGTCACAGACCACGAACGCACCTTGCGCGCTGCCCGAACACAAGCAGCCCGCGCTGCGTGTGATGCCGATGCCGGCAGACCTCAATCCCGCCGGTGACGTGTTCGGCGGTTGGATCATGTCGATGGTGGACATCGCCGGTGCGATCCCCGCGCGTCGGCGCGCACGCAGCCGGGTGGCCACGGTGGCGGTGAACTCATTCACGTTCAAGCAGCCGGTTTCGGTGGGCGACCTGGTCAGCTTCTACGCCGAGATCGTGTCGGTTGGCGTGAGCTCGGTGACAGTGGATGTGGAGGTTTACGCCGAGCGCGACCCGGAGAATCCGGTAGTGGTGAAGGTTACCGAGGCGCGTCTGACCTATGTCGCGCTCGATGACCGTGGCCGCAAGCGCCCGATCCCGCCCGAGTGAGCGGCTGCGGGGCCCCGTTTTGCTGGTCGCGCGACACGCGTGCGGCCGGTCCGATGCATTGAATGGACTCTTCAGGGAGGTGGAAGTGAGCAGACTGATTATTCGCAAGGTCGCCGTGCTCGGCGCCGGTGTGATGGGGGCGCAGATCGCTGCCCACTGCGCCAACGCCGATGTGCCGGTGATCCTGTTCGATCTGCCGGCGAAGGAAGGTGACGCCAATGGGGTGGTCGCCAAGGCGATCGCGGGCATGAAGAAGCTTGATCCGGCGCCGTTCGCGGCCAAGGACCGGGTCCGTCATGTCGAGGCCGCCAACTACGGCAGCGACCTTGCACGGCTTGGCGAGTGCGACCTCGTCATCGAGGCCATCGCCGAGAAGATGGAGTGGAAGCTGGATCTGTACGCCAAGGTGGCGCCGCATCTGAAGGCCGGGGCGATCTTCGCCTCGAACACCTCGGGCCTGTCGATCGAGGCGCTGGCGGCGGGCATGCCGGCAGAGCGCCGCAGCCAGTTCTGCGGCATCCACTTCTTCAACCCCCCGCGCTACATGCCGCTGGTGGAGCTCATCCCGACGGCAGCTACTGAACCGGCGCTGGTGGACGGCCTGGAGGGCTGGCTCACCACCCGCCTGGGCAAGAGCATCGTGCGCGCCAAGGACACGCCCAACTTCGTCGCCAACCGCGTCGGTGTGTTCTCCATCCTCGCGGTCCTGCACCATACGCAGCGCCTCGGCCTGGCCTTCGACGAGGTCGACCTGCTCACCGGGCCGCGCATCGGTCGTCCCAAGAGCGCCACCTTCCGCACCGGCGACGTAGTTGGGCTGGACACGCTGGCGCATGTCGTGGGCACCATGCAGGCGACACTGCCCGATGACCCGTGGAGCGCGCACTTCCGCACGCCCGATTGGCTGCAGGCGCTGATCGCCCGCGGCGCGCTCGGGCAGAAGACCAAGTGCGGTATCTACCGCAAGCAGGGCAAGCAGATCCAGGTGCTCGACCTGCAGCTGCAGGACTATCGCGACAGCGGCGGTGAGGTGTTCCCTGAGGTCGAGGCGATCCTCAAGCTGAAGAACCCGGCGGAGAAGTTCGCCCAGCTTGCAGCGCACCCGCACCCCCAGGCGCAGTTCCTGTGGTCGATCTTCCGTGACGTGTTCCATTACTGCGCGGTTCACCTGGGCGACATCGCCGACAACGCACGTGACATCGACCTCGCCATGCGCTGGGGCTTCGGTTGGGCGCAGGGGCCGTTCGAGACCTGGCAGGCCGCAGGCTGGCAGGCGGTGGCCGAGATGATCCGCGACGACATCGCCCATGGCCGTGCAATGGCCGCGGTGCCGCTGCCGGCCTGGGTGTTCGAGCGCGAGGACGTGCATGCACCAGCTGGCTCCTACAGCGCTGCCGAGAACTCGCTGAAGGCCCGCGCAGCACTGTCGGTGTACCAGCGTCAGCTCTACCCCGATCGCGTGCTCGGCGAGGCGCCCGACGACCGCGGCGAAACGCTGTGGGAAAACGCCGGTGTGCGCTTGTGGCGGCGGGCGGATCAGGATGCGCGTATCGGCATCGTGTCGATCACCTCGAAGATGCATGCGATCGGCGACGAGGTCATGGACGGCTTGCTCGAGGCGGTCGCGCGTGCCGAGTGCGAGCTCGACGGCCTGGTGATCTGGCAGCCGGCGCCGTTCGCGGTCGGCGCCAACCTGCAACAGGTCGGCGAGGCCTGCCGTGCGGGCGAGTTCGACCTGCTGGAGAAGATGGTGGCCAAGTTCCAGCGCACCTCGATGGCGATCAAGCATGCCCAGGTGCCGGTGGTGGCGGCTGTGCAGGGCATGGCGCTCGGTGGTGGCTGCGAGTTCGTCATGCATGCGGCGCATCGCGTGTTCGCGCTCGAAAGCTACGTAGGACTGGTCGAGGCGGGCGTGGGCCTCATTCCGGCGGGCGGCGGCTGCAAGGAATTCGCCTTGCAGGCGCACGCCATGGCCCAGCGCGCGGCAGGCGGCGACGTGTTCCCCTACATGCAGAACGCCTTCCAGACCATCGCCATGGCGACGGTCGCCAAGAGCGCGCTGGAAGCGGTACAGCTGGGCTTCGGCCGCGGCAGCGACGATGTGCTGTTCAACGCCAACGAGATCCTGTTTGCCGCGATCCGGCGTGCGCGGGCGATGGCGGAGTCTGCCTGGCGCCCGGCGTTGCTCGATCCCCAGGTCACCGTGGCAGGGCGCAATGGCGTTGCCACCTGCGAGATGATGCTGATCAACATGGCGGAAGGCGGTTTCATCTCGGCGCACGACTATCGTGTCGCGCGTGCAGCGGCCACTGCGCTGTGCGGCGGCGAGGTGGACTCGGGCAGCCGGGTCAGCGAGCAGTGGATTCTGGATGTCGAGCGTGCCCAGTTCGTCGAGCTGCTCAAGACCGAGAAGACCCAGCAGCGCATCGCGCACATGCTCGAGACCGGCAAGCCCCTGCGTAACTGATTGAGGACATGAGAATGAGCAAGCAGATTCAGGACGCCTACGTCGTCGCCGCGGTGCGTACGCCGGTGGCCAAGCGCAATGGCGCCTTCCGCCACGTGCGCCCCGACGACATGCTGGCAACGGTGCTGCGCGCGCTGGTGGCCAAGGTGCCCAACCTCGATGCCAGCCAGATCGGTGACGTCGTCACCGGCTGCGCGATGCCCGAGGCCGAGCAGGGCATGAACGTGGCGCGCATCGGCGCGCTGTTGGCCGGCCTGCCCGATGCGGTGCCGGGGATTACCATCAACCGCTTCTGCGCCTCCGGCCTGCAGGCGGTGGCCGACGCTGCCAGCCGCATCCGCCTCGGCGAGGCGGACGTGATGATCGCCGCCGGCACCGAGAGCATGAGCGCGATGCCGCAGATCATGGGCAACAAGGTCAGCCTCAATCCGGACATCTTCGCACGCGACGAAAATCTCGCCATTGCCTACGGCATGGGTCTGACTGCGGAGAAGGTTGCCCAGCAGTGGCAGGTGAGCCGTGAGGACCAGGACGCTTTCGCGGTCGAGTCGCACCGGCGCGCGTGCGCGGCGATTGCGGCAGGGCACTTTGCCGACGAGATCGCGCCCTATGCCGTGCGTGCGCATGTGCCGGGCGAGGCGGGTACGGTGCGCTTGGTCGAGCGTGTGCTCGAGAACGACGAAGGGCCGCGCGCCGACGCTAGCCTCGAGCGACTTGCCAAGCTGCGTCCGGTGTTTGCAGCGCGTGGCTCGGTGACCGCTGGCAACAGCTCCCAGATGTCGGACGGCGCGGGGGCCGTGCTGCTGATGAGCGAGGCTGCGGTCAAGCGCTACGACGTCAAACCGATTGCACGCTTCGCCGGTTATGCGGTCGCCGGCGTGCCGCCCCAGGTGATGGGCATCGGCCCCGTCGAGGCCATCCCGCGCGCGCTCGCCCTGGCCGGTGTCAGCCTTGGCGACATCGCCTGGACCGAGCTCAACGAGGCTTTTGCCGCCCAGGCGCTGGCCGTGATGCGTCAGCTCGATATGGACCCGGCAAGGGTCAATCCGCTCGGTGGGGCGATCGCGCTCGGTCATCCCCTGGGCGCCACCGGAGCGATCCGCACCGCGACGCTGATGTCGGCGATGCAGCGCGATCCGGCGTTGCGCTACGGCATGATCAGCATGTGCATTGGCACGGGTATGGGGGCCGCGGGGGTGTTTGAACGCGTGTAATGCCCATTCCGACCGGGCCGGTTCGCGTTGTGGAAACTACGGATTGGTAGCAAGTTGTTGATCGTTCGGCGTGATCGGGCGGTAACAATCTTTTATAATCCGTGCGTTTGTAGACGCGGGACCGGCCCGACGTCGCCGGGCTGAGGGGCCCGGTGACGGCCAGACGGCGGTCTTGTCCATTCCCACGAGTCTTTGGGCGAGAGGCGCATGATAAGAATCAAACGCGGTCTGGACCTGCCCATCACCGGCGCACCTGCGCAGCGTATCGAGGACGGTCGTCCCGTGCGCAGCGTGGCCGTCATCGGCTTCGACTACCACGGTATGAAGCCGACCATGGCGGTTCAGGTCGGCGACCGGGTGAAGCTGGGGCAGGTCCTTTTTTCCGACAAGAAGACGCCAGGCGTGGTGTTTACCGCGCCCGGTGCCGGCACGATCAGTGCGATTCATCGCGGTGAGCAGCGTGTGCTGCAATCGGTGGTGATCGATCTGGAGGGCGAGGACGCTGCCGACAGCGCCGTCGAGTTCGCACGCTACAGCGATGCGCAGATCGATGCCCTCGACGACGCAAAGGTGCGCGAAAGCCTGATCGAATCCGGTTTGTGGACCGCACTGCGCACGCGTCCGTACAGCAAGGTGCCGGCGATCGACGCCAAGCCGCGGTCGATCTTCGTCACCGCCATCGACACCCACCCGCTCGCGGCCGACCCCACCGTGGTCATCGCCGAGTACAAGGAAGACTTCGCGCGCGGCCTGCGCGTGCTGGCGCGCATCGCCCGCGTTGTCGTCTGTCATGCCGAGGGCACGCAGGTGCCTGGCGTGGGCCAGGGCGGCATCACTGGCGAGACTTTCGACGGCCCGCACCCTGCGGGGCTGGCGGGCACGCACATCCATTTCATCGATCCGGTCAGTGCGCACAAGAGCGTGTGGTACCTCAACTACCAGGACGTGATCGCGATCGGCAAGCTGTTCGCCACCGGCCGGCTGTGGACCGAGCGTGTGATCGCGCTAGGCGGGCCGATGGTTTCGAACCCGCGCCTGGTGCGTACGCGCCTGGGTGCCAGCCTGGATGAACTCACTGCTGGCGAGGTCAAGGTCGGCAAGAAAGTGCGCGTGATTTCCGGCTCGGTGTTCGGTGGTCGCACTTCGCGCGGCGCCTGTGCCTACCTCGGCCGCTATCACCTGCAGGCCTCCTGCCTGGAGGAAGGTACGCAGCGCGAGATGCTGCACTACCTGCGCGCCGGTGCGGAGAAGCATTCGGTGCTCAACCTCTACATATCCAAACTGTCGGCGGGCAAGCTGTTCGACTTCACGACTTCGACCAACGGCAGTCCGCGCGCGATGGTGCCGGTCGGCAACTACGAAGAGGTGATGCCGCTCGACGTACTGCCCACTCAGCTGTTGCGTGCGCTCATCGTCGGTGACACCGATACGGCGCAGAAGCTCGGCGCGCTGGAGCTCGACGAGGAAGATCTCGCGCTGTGCACCTATGTGTGCGCGGGCAAGTACGAATACGGTCCCATCCTGCGGGATAACCTCACACGCATCGAGAAGGAGGGTTGAGAATGGGTCTGCGCTCCTGGCTCGACAGCATCGAGCATCATTTCGAAAAGGGCGGCAAGTACGAGAAGTTCTACGCCTTGTACGAAGCCATCGACACCGGCTTGTTCAAGCCCGGCAGTGTCACCCGCACCACCGCTCACGTGCGCGACGGTCTAGACCTCAAGCGCATGATGATCACGGTGTGGCTGTGCACCTTTCCGGCCATGTTCTTCGGCATGTGGAACGTCGGCTACCAGGCCAACACCATCCTTGCGGCCAACGCCGAACTGATGGCGGCCCAGGAGGGCTGGCGCTTCGCGCTGCTGGGCGGCATTGCCGGCTTCGACCCTGGCAGCCTGTGGGCGAATTTCCTGCATGGCGCGGCCTACTTCCTGCCGATCTACCTCACCACCTTCATCGTAGGCGGCTTCTGGGAGGTGCTGTTCGCCTCCATCCGCAAGCACGAGGTCAACGAGGGCTTCTTCGTCACCTCGGTGCTGTTCGCGCTGATCTGTCCGCCCGACATGCCGCTCTGGCAGGTCGCGCTCGGCATCAGCTTCGGCGTGGTGGTCGGCAAGGAGGTCTTCGGCGGTACGGGCAAGAACTTCCTCAATCCGGCGCTGACCGGTCGTGCCTTCCTGTACTTCGCCTACCCGGCGCAGATGTCGGGTGATGCGGTATGGACGGCGGTCGATGGCTACACCGGCGCAACCATGCTGTCCTTCGGCGCCTCGGGTGGCCTGGAGGCGATCATGGCCGGTGGTATCACCTGGTGGGATGCCTTCCTCGGCACGGTGCATGGCTCGATCGGCGAGACCAGCACGCTGGCGATCCTGCTCGGTGGCGCGGTGCTGCTGATCATGAAGATCGCGGCCTGGCGCATCGTGCTCGGCGTTTTCCTGGGCATGGTGGCGATGAGTCTGCTGTTCAACGCTATCGGCTCGGACACCAACCCGATGTTCGCGATGCCCTGGTACTGGCACCTGGTGATGGGCGGCTTCGCCTTCGGCATGATCTTCATGGCCACCGACCCGGTGTCGGCATCGATGACCAACACCGGCAAGTGGATCTTCGGTGCGCTGATCGGCGTCATGACCGTGCTCATCCGCGTGGTGAATCCGGCCTTCCCGGAAGGCATCATGCTGGCCATCCTGTTCGGCAACCTTTTCGCGCCGCTGATCGACCACTTCGTGGTGGCGGCCAACATCAAGCGGAGGCTCGCGCGCGATGTCCAATAAGGAATCCACATCCCGTACCCTGAAGGTGGCGCTGGCGGTCAGTCTCGTCAGCTCCGTCTTCGTGGCCGGGGCAGCGGTGTCGCTCAAGCCGCTGCAGACCCAGAATCGCCTGCTCGACAAGCAGCGCAGCATCGCCGCGATCGCTGGCATGGGCGGGCGGGAATTGCCCGCCGCCCAGGTGCGTGCGCTGTTCGGCGAGACCATCAAGGCACGCCTGGTCAACCTCGAGACCGGCGAGTTCGCCGACGACTTCGACGCCGTTACTTTCGACCCGCTCAAGGCGGCCAAGGACCCGCAGCAGTCCGTGCGCCTGTCCAAGGCGGAGGACGTGGCCTCGATCAAGCGTCGCGAGCGCTTCACGACGGTCTACATGATCGAGGATGCACAGGGCGGCATCGAGACCCTGATCCTGCCGATCCGCGGCTATGGCCTGTGGTCGACCCTGCACGGTTTCATGGCGCTCAAGGGCGACCTGAACACGGTGGTCGGCCTTGGTTTTCACCAGCATGCGGAGACGCCGGGCCTGGGCGGCGAGGTGGACAACCCGCGCTGGCGCAACCAGTGGGCGGGCAAGCGTCTGTTCGATGACCAAGGGCAGCTGGCAGTCGAGATCGTCAAGGGCACGGTCGATCCGCAGGCGAGCATGGCGGCCTATCAGGTCGACGGCCTGGCAGGTGCGACGCTGACCAGCAACGGCGTCAACAACCTGCTCCATTTCTGGCTGGGTGAGCAGGGCTTCGGCCCCTTCCTCGCCAAGCTGCGTTCGAAGGAGGCGTGATCATGGCCAAGCTCACTCCAAAGGAAGTCCTGCTCAATCCGGTCTTCAACAACAACCCGATCGCACTGCAGATGCTGGGCATCTGTTCTGCGCTGGCGGTGACGACCAATCTCAACACTGCGCTTGTGATGTCGATCGCGCTCACCCTGGTGACCGGTTTTTCCAACCTGTTCGTGTCGCTGATCCGGGCGCAGATCCCGAGCTCGATCCGCATGATCGTGCAGGTGGTGATCATCGCCTCGCTGGTGATCGTGGTGGACCAGACGCTGAAGGCCTTTGCCTACAGCCTGTCCAAGCAGCTGTCGGTGTTCGTCGGCCTGATCATCACCAACTGTATCGTGATGGGACGTGCCGAGGGTTTCGCGATGCAGAACCCGCCGATGTTGTCCTTCCTCGACGGTATCGGCAACGGCCTGGGCTACAGCATGGTGCTGATCGCGGTGGGTTTCGTGCGCGAACTGTTCGGTGCAGGCAAGCTGTTCGGTGTCACCATCCTGCAGCCGGTGACCGAGGGCGGGTGGTATCAGCCGAATGGCCTGCTGCTGCTGCCGCCTTCGGCCTTCTTCCTGATCGGCTTCCTGATCTGGGGGCTGCGCGAGTGGAAGCGTGACCAGGTCGAGCACAACCAGTTCAAGATGGCACACCAGGTGCGCAAGGAGGCCTTCTGATGGAACACTACCTGAGCCTCTTTGTTCGTGCCGTGTTCATCGAGAACATGGCGCTGGCCTTCTTCCTGGGGATGTGCACCTTCATCGCCATCTCCAAGAAGGTCGAGACCGCGATCGGTCTGGGTGTCGCAGTGGTCGTGGTGCAGACCATCACCGTGCCGCTCAACAACCTCGTCTATCACACCTTCCTCGCCGACGGCGCGCTGGCCTGGGCCGGTATGCCGGATGTGGACCTGTCCTTCATCGGCCTGCTGTCCTTCATCGGCATCATCGCGGCGACGGTGCAGATCCTCGAGATGCTGCTCGACAAGTTCGTGCCCAGCCTCTACAACGCGCTGGGCGTGTTCCTGCCGCTGATCACGGTCAACTGCGCGATCATGGGCGGGGTGCTGTTCATGGTCGAGCGCGACTACAACTTCAGCGAGTCGGTGGTGTACGGGCTGGGCTCGGGCTTCTCCTGGGGCCTGGCGATCGCGCTGCTGGCAGCCATCCGCGAGAAGCTGAAGTACAGCGACGTGCCGGATGGCCTGCAGGGCCTGGGCATCACCTTCATCACCATCGGTCTGATGTCCCTGGGCTTCATGTCCTTCTCGGGCGTGCAGCTGTAAGGAGGCAATGAAAAGATGAATCCGGAAATCGTACTGGGCATCGGCATGTTCACCGCTACGGTGCTGCTGTTGGCGGTGGTCATCCTGTTTGCCCGTTCAAAGCTCGTCGCCAGCGGCGACGTCACCATCGACATCAACGGCGAGAAGAAGATCACCGTGCCGGCCGGCGGCAAGCTGCTGCAGACCCTGGCCGAGAGCGGTCTCTTCCTGCCCTCGGCCTGCGGCGGCGGCGGTACCTGCGCGCAGTGCAAGTGCATCGTCAAGGAAGGCGGCGGTTCGATGCTGCCCACCGAGGAGTCGCACTTCACCAAGCGCGACGCGCGCGAGGGCTGGCGCCTTTCGTGCCAGACCGCCGTCAAGCAGGACATGAAGGTCGAGGTGCCCGAGGAAGTGTTCGGCGTGAAGAAGTGGGAGTGCACGGTCGAGTCCAACCCGAACGTCGCGACCTTCATCAAGGAGCTCACCCTGCGCCTGCCCGAAGGCGAGGACGTACACTTCCGCGCCGGCGGTTACGTGCAGCTCGAGTGCCCGCCGCACGTCGTCAGCTACAAGGACTTCGACATTCAGGACGAGTACCGCGGCGACTGGGACAAGTTCAACCTGTGGCGCTACGTGTCCAAGGTCGATGAGACGACCATCCGCGCCTACTCGATGGCGAACTACCCGGACGAGAAGGGCGTGGTGAAGTTCAACATCCGCGTCGCGTCGCCCCCGCCGGGTCGTGACGACATCCCGCCGGGCAAGATGTCGTCGTGGGTGTTCAACCTCAAGAAGGGCGACAAGGTCACGGTATACGGGCCCTTCGGCGAGTTCTTCGCGCGCGAGACCGATCATGAGATGGTCTTCATCGGTGGTGGCGCTGGCATGGCGCCGATGCGCTCGCACATCTTCGATCAGCTCAAGCGACTCAGCAGCCAGCGAAAGATCAGCTTCTGGTATGGCGCGCGCTCGATGCGCGAGGCCTTCTACGTCGACGAGTTCGACAAGCTCGCCGCCGAAAACCCCAACTTCAAGTGGCACCTGGCGCTGTCCGACCCGCTTCCCGAGGACAACTGGACGGGCTACACCGGCTTCATCCACAACGTGCTGTACGAGAACTACCTCAAGGACCACCCGGCGCCCGAGGACTGCGAGTTCTACATGTGCGGCCCACCGATGATGAACGCCGCAGTGATCAAGATGCTGCTCGACCTCGGCGTGGAGCGCGAGAACATCATGCTCGACGACTTCGGCGGCTGATCCGCGTCTTCGCTTCAAGAACAACCGGTGCCGGCGATTGCCCGCACCGGTTTTTTTCGTCCTGGCGCTGGACTTCAGCGACTCCAGCGGTAGGCGAGCCCGCCGAGCAGTTCATGGAGTGCGAACCAGCCCGCATAGGCCGTGTTCTGGCTGGGCAGCATGGGCAGGGCCTGATCGGCGCCTGCATCGTCCTCGCCGCCCCCGAGCCAGGCGGTGGGGGCCGGGATGACCGCCAGGCCTGCAGCCTCGAACTCCGCCTGTGCCCGCTTCATGTGCATCGCGTGGGTTACGAGCAGCACGGCGTCGATGTCCGCCGCACCCAGATGCACGGCGGAGAAGCGGGCATTCTCGCGTGTGTCGCGCGCCGCTGTCTCCACCCAGCGCGCCTCCAGCCCGAAGTCTTCGCGCAGGGCTGCCTGCATGAGCTGCGCTTCGGGTGTCTCGTCGCGGACCGTGCCGCCTGTGACGAGAATCGGCAGCCCGGTTTCGCGCGCCAGCCGCGCACCGTAACGCAGGCGCTCGAGCGCAAGGCGATTGACCGTCTCGCCGCCGAACTCGGGTGCGTGGCTGCGCCGGCCTGCACCAAGGATCACGATCGCCTGCGCCCGCCGGGCTGCATCCGCCTCGAGGGCTTGTGCATGTTCGACCTGGCGTACCAGCCAGCTCACGCTTGGTGGGCTTATCAGCAACAGGTTCAGCGCCACGCCGGACCACGCCAGGGCGTTGCCGAGGCGGCGCCAGCGCATGCCCAGCAGCAGGCCGAGCACGATTGGCAGCAGGGGCAGGAGCGGCGGCAGGACCAGTGCGGCGACGATCTTCTTGAGCCAGAACAGCAGGGGGGTGAGTGCGAGGTCCATCGCGCCGTGGTCCATCGTGATTTGTGGGTGAGGGAGGGCGGCAGTATTATCCGTGCATTCCAATTGTGCCGAGCGACATGTCTCGATCGCATCCTTCGTCCCATTCAAGTTGCGACCGTGTCCGCGGCCTCCGGCCGTTGCGCGGCGGCGTGGGGCAATGATGGCGCCGCGCGAGTTGCTCTGGCTGGCGGTGGCGGTGTTGGCCGGCTATGCGGCATGGCAGTTTCTGCTGGCGCTGAGGGGTGGGGCGGAGAGGCGCTCCGGGCGTGATCCCGGGGCTGCGACAGGCGCTGCGCCGGACGAGGGCGACGATGATGACCATGTCGACTACGCGCCGGTGCTGCGCAAGGACCTGGGCGCGCAGCCTGCTGCCGTGGCAGCGCCTGCCCAAGCCGGCGCGGACGACGAGCGCTTCCGGCTCCAGCTCGAGAACCAGCATCTGCAGCGCCAGCTCGCCGCGCTCGAAGGCGTTGTCGCCCGCCAGCAGGAGGAGATCGCCAACCTGCTGGCCGACATCGATGATCTGAGCGCGCGCCAGTCGCACGAGCTCATCGAGCCTGGCTCGTCGCCCGAATACAGCGAGGCCTTGGTGCTTGCGCGCCAGGGCCTCAACGCCGGCATGATTGCCGAGCGCTGCGGGATCACCCTGGCCGAGGCCGAGCTCGTCCTCGTGGTGGCGAAAGGCGCGGGTGGGCATTCATGAATTTGCCGCCGGGCCTTCGGGGTGAGGCGGGTGCGCTCCGCCGTCGCGCACTGCGCCGCGCCGGGCTGGCCCTGGCCGGGGCAGTCGTGCTCGGGGTTCTTCTTCTTGCCTACGGTGAGCGCCAGCCCCGACCGTCCGCCGTGGCGTCCGCGCTGCCGGTAGCGCCGGATCCCGAGCGGGTGCAGACGCCGGTTGCGGACACAAAGGTCGTGCCGGATGAAACCTCCGGCCTGGGTGCGGTTGTCGAGCGCCTTGTCGATTCGCCAGCACCGGTACAGGCGGATGCGTCCACAGCCATTGCGCCCGCCGTGCCCGTGGTCGAGCCCGTGGCGGGCGTGCTGCTGCCGCTGGCTGCGGTGCAGCCGGGCGGAGAGGGGATTTATCTCCAGCTGGGCGTGTTCGGGGACGTGAGCAACGCGCTGGCGGTGTACGAGCGCCTTGCGGAGGCTGGCATGGAGGCCCGTATCCAGAGCCGGGTCGTCGTCGGCCCATTTGCGGACCGGCGTGCAGCGGAGCGGGCTCAGGCTGCGCTGCGCAAGGCAGGGGAGCCCGAAGGCATCCTTGTGCCACCCCGGTCCAGATGAAGCGTCGTTGAAGGGCTGTGCGAGCCCCCTGTCGGATAACAACCTAGGAGTGAGAGATGCAGATCAAGAGCCCTGTCTTCGGCAACATCGAGATCGCCGACGAGAAAGTCCTCGATTTCCCCGCAGGCCTGCCGGGTTTCGAGCATTGCCGCCGCTTTGCGCTGGTGCATGAGGAGGGCCATGACCCCGACGTCTTCCTGCTGCAGAGCCTCGATGACGCCGAGGTTGCGTTCTCGGTGACGGGTCCCGAGCGTCTGGGCATCAACTTCGAGTTCGAGCTGGACGACGAAGAGCTTGCCCTGCTGCAACTGAGCGAGCCCGCGGATGCCGCGGTGGCGGTCATCATCCGCCGGGAGGCCGAAGATGAGGCCGGGCCTGCGTCCACCGGCCTGCGTGCGAACTTCATGGCGCCACTCGTCATCAATGCGGCCACCCGCAGGGGCCTGCAGAAGGTCATCAGCAAGCTGGGTTGCGAGATTACGCTGCGCGCGCAGAGCTGACCTGGCGTTTGAAGCAGAGCGCAGGTGCGCCTGCGGCTGTGTGCCACCGCGCGCCGGTTACAATGCGGCCTTTACGAACTTGGAGCTTCACCCATGGCGAGACAGATCATTTCCACGCCCGATGCCCCGGCTGCGATCGGCCCGTATTCGCAGGCCGTCAAGGTCGGCAACCAGGTTTTCCTCTCCGGTCAGATCGGTCTCGATCCGGTCAGCATGCAGCTCGCCGACGGTGTCGAAGCGCAGGCCGTGCGCGTGTTCGACAACCTGAAGGCGGTGGCCGCCGCTGCGGGCGGGGGCTTTGCCGATGTGGTCAAGATCAATATCTACCTTACCGATCTGGCCAACTTTGGTGTCGTCAACGAGATCATGACGCGCTACTTCGCCGAGCCCTATCCCGCGCGCGCGACGGTCGGTGTTCGCGAGTTGCCGCGCGGCGCCCTGGTCGAGGCCGACCTGGTGCTGGTTCTCGACTGAGCCCCCGTCAGCGGCGGGCCGGGTCGGGTCGTGGGCGCAGTGGAGCCGGCGCGCGGCTGGGAGGGCGTGGGTAGCCAGCTTGCCGTTCGCCTGGCGAAGCTCGATCTGCGTGGCCCGCGCGACCTGCTGCTGCACCTGCCCCTGCGCTATGAGGACGAGACCAGGCTGACGCCGATCGCCAGTGCGCGACCGGGTTGGCCGGCCCAGGTGGAGGGCGAGGTGGTGTCCTGCGAGGTGGTGCTGCGGCCGCGCAGGCAGCTGGTTGCACGCATCGCCGACGCTTCAGGTGCGCTGGTCGCGCGCTGGCTCAATTTCTACCCTTCGCAGAAGCAGCAGCTTGCCGTCGGTCGCCGCGTTCGCCTGTTCGGCGAGGTGCGGGGCGGCTTCTTCGGCGATGAGATGGTGCATCCGCGCGTACGCGCGGTGGAGGCCGGCGAGGGCCTGCCCGAGGCGCTCACACCGGTGTATCCCACCACGGCCGGCCTTGGCCAGGCGACCTTGCGCAAGCTGGTGGCGCGTGCGCTGCGCAGCGAACGCCTCGATGAGCTGCTGCCTGGCGATTGGCTGACACAGCTCGACCTGCCCGGCTTTGCCGAGGCCTTGAAGGCCCTGCATTGCCCCTCACCTGATGTCTCGCCGGCGGATCTGGAGTCGCGCCAGCACCCGGCCTGGCGGCGCATGAAGTTCGAGGAACTGCTGGTACAGCAGCTGTCGCTGCGGCGCGCCTACCTTGCCCGTCGCGCGCGCTCGGCCGTGCCCCTGCCCGACACGCGTGCGCTGACAGCGGCGCTGCTCGATGTGCTGCCCTTTGCGCCCACGGGCGCGCAGCGCCGGGCGGCGGCGGAGATCGCCGCGGACCTTGCCGCGCCGCACCCCATGCAGCGCCTGTTGCAGGGCGACGTGGGCTCGGGCAAGACCCTGGTGGCGGCGCTTGCCATGCTGCAGGCGGCCGAGAACGGCTGGCAGGCGGCGATGATGGCGCCGACCGAGATCCTTGCCGAACAGCACCACCGCAAGCTCGCCGCCTGGTTCGAGCCGCTCGGTCTCGAGCTGGCCTGGTTGTCGGGCAGCCGGCGCAAGCGTGAGCGCGAGGCAGCGCTTGCGCGCCTGCAGCGCGGCGAGGTGCTTCTCGCAGTGGGCACCCATGCGCTGCTGGAAGACCCGGTCAACCTGCCGCGGCTTGCGCTTGCGGTGGTCGACGAGCAGCACCGCTTCGGCGTTCGCCAGCGCCTTGCGCTGCGCGAGAAGGGGGCCTTCGGGCAGCGTCCGCACATGCTCATGATGTCGGCCACGCCGATACCGCGCACCCTGGCGATGACGCATTACGCCGACCTCGACGTCTCGGTGCTCGACGAGCTGCCGCCGGGGCGCACGCCGATCCGCACCCGGTTGGTGTCGGACGCACGGCGCGACGAAGTGGTCACCCGCGTGCGCGCAGCCTGCCTGGGCGGCCGTCAGGCCTACTGGGTATGTCCGCTCATCGAGGAGTCCGAAGCCTTGCAGCTGCAGACCGCGCAGGAGACCTACGACACGCTGGTCGCGGCGCTGCCCGAGCTGCGCGTGGGGCTCGTCCATGGCCGCCTGAAGAGTGACGAGAAGTCCGCGACCATGGCTGCCTTTGCGGCCGGCGAACTTGACGTGCTGGTAGCCACCACGGTCATCGAGGTCGGCGTGGATGTCCCCAATGCCAGCCTGATGGTGATCGAGCACGCCGAGCGCTTCGGCCTTGCCCAGCTCCACCAGCTGCGCGGTCGGGTCGGGCGTGGAACGGTGGAGTCGGTGTGCATCCTGATCTACGCCCAACCCCTGTCGCAGACCGGTCGTGAGCGCTTGAAGGTCATCTTCGAGCACACCGACGGCTTCGAGATCGCACGCGCCGACCTGCGCATCCGCGGCCCGGGAGAGTTTGTGGGTGCGCGTCAGAGCGGCGTGCCCTTGCTGCGTTACGCCAGCCTGGAAGACGACGGCGACCTGATCGATCCCGCACGCGAGCTGGCCGAGCATCTGCTGGCGCACGAGCCGGCGCGCGCAGAGGCGTTGATGCGGCGCTGGCTGGGTGCGCGCGAGGGCTTGCTGCAGGCCTGAGAACTCATGCGCGCGGTGTCGCTGAGCGCTCATGCGCGCGGTGTCGACCTGCGAGGTTGGTAGAATGCCGGCCTCCGTCCGTTTCTCTGTTCATGCGCACCCGAATTCACCACGAAACCTGGCACCCGGTGCCGCCGCGCGCCACGCTGCCGCCGCTGCTGCGCCCCTGGCTGACCGATCCCGCGTCGCTGACGGCCCGCATCAAGGCGCGTTGTGGTCGTTTCGCCGTGCGCGTGCTGCGCCAGGGCTTGGGTCAGGCCCAGCGCGACGAGGCTGCGGTGCTTGGCCTGCGTCCGGGTGAGCGGGTGTGGGTGCGCGAGGTGCTGCTGATGGCCGATGGCCGGCCGGTGGTCTTCGCGCGCTCCCTGCTGCCGCGCGCCAACGTGCGCGGCGCGTGGAATCTGTTCCACGGTCTTGGCGCACGGCCGCTTGGCGCCGCATTGTTTGCCGACCCTGCCATCGCGCGCTCGCCGCTCACCTGCGCCCGGCTCGACCGCCGTGACGCGCGCTATCATCGGGCAAGTGCCGTGCTTGCCTCCACCACCAGCGCCGGGGTCCTCGGGCACGACCTGTGGGGACGGCGCTCATTGTTCCGCCTTCACGGCCGTGCGCTCATGGTGAGCGAGTTCTTCCTGCCCGCGATCTTCGACCTGTCACAATGATCCAGACGATACCTCTCGCCGACCGCCTGCCCCTGTATGCCCGCCTGATGCGCATCGACAAGCCGATCGGCACGCTGCTGCTGCTGTGGCCGACACTGTGGGCGCTGTGGGTGGCGGCAGAGGGCTGGCCGCCGCTGCACATCCTGCTCATCTTCGTGCTCGGCACCTTTCTGATGCGTTCGGCCGGCTGCGTGATCAACGACTATGCCGACCGCGACTTCGATGGCCATGTCGAGCGCACTGCCAACCGGCCGCTGGCGACCGGTGCGGTGAGCACGCGCGAGGCGCTGTGGCTGGCAGGGGGGCTCGCCATGCTTGCCTTCCTGCTTGTGCTGCCGCTCGACGCGCTGGTGATCTGGATGTCGATACCCGCGCTCTTTCTCGCCGCCAGCTATCCCTTCACCAAGCGCTTCTTCGCGCTGCCGCAGGCCTACCTGGGCCTGGCCTTCGGCTTCAGCATCCCGATGGGTTTTGCGGCGGTGCAGGGCACGGTTCCCGCCCTCGCCTGGCTGATGCTGCTCGCCAACACCTTGTGGACCATCGCCTACGACACCGAGTACGCCATGGTCGACCGCCCGGATGATCTCAAGATCGGCATCAAGACCTCGGCCATCACCTTCGGCCGCTTCGACGTGGCCGCGGTCATGCTGTGCTACGCGGGCGCAATTGCCCTGCTGGCTGTCGTGGGCGGGATGATCTCGGCGGGGGCGGCCTACTACCTCGGCCTCGTCCTCGCGGCCGGCATCGCCGGCTACCACTATGTCCTGATCCGCGGCCGTGAGCGTGCGGCGTGCTTCAAGGCCTTCCGCCACAACAACTGGTTCGGTGCCGCCGTGTTCGCCGGCATCGTCCTCGACCATCTGCTGCGCGCGGCTTGAGCGTCGTGCGTCGTGCCCGAACCCCTCTTTCCGGACCTGCCCATGCACTTCATGACCGCCCTCCAGGCTGCCTGGCAGCAGCGCGACAGCCTGCTCTGTGTCGGCCTCGACCCCGATCCTGCCAAGCTCCCTGCCCATCTGCAGGGTCGACCCGATGCCATTTTCGAGTTCTGCAAGGCCATCGTGGATGCCACCGCCGACCTGGTGTGCTGCTTCAAGCCGCAGATCGCCTATTTCGCGGCCCACCGTGCCGAGGACCAGCTCGAGGCGCTGATCGCCCACATCCACGCCGCCCATCCCGCCACCCCGGTGATCCTCGACGCCAAGCGTGGAGATATCGGCAGCACGGCCGAGCAGTACGCCGTGGAGGCTTTCGAGCGCTTCAAGGCCGATGCCATCACGGTCAACCCTTACATGGGGCGCGATTCGGTCGACCCCTATCTGGCTTGGCCCGACAAGGGCGTAATCCTGCTCTGCCGCACCTCCAATCCGGGCGGTTCGGATCTCCAGTTCCTCGAGGTCGACACCCCGCACGGCCGCATGAAGCTCTATGAGCACGTGGCCCGTACCGTCGCCGAGGATTGGAATGCCAGCGGCAATTGCGGCCTCGTGGTCGGCGCCACCTTCCCGGCCGAGATCGCGCGCGTGCGCGAACTCACCGGGGACATGCCGCTGCTGGTGCCCGGCATCGGTGCCCAGGGCGGCGACATCGCCGCCACGCTCACGGCGGGCCGCACGGCGAACGGCACCGGGCTGATGATCAACTCCTCGCGCGCCGTGCTCTATGCCGGCAAGGGCGAGGACTTCGCCGATGCCGCGCGCCAGGTGGCGCTCGACACCCGCGACGCGATCAACGCCCAGCGCTGAGCGCGCGCACGCCACCGCGGCTGCAACTTCCAGCCGGATGCGGCGTCCACCAGCGCCCGTGCCTGCCGTGGCCCGCATCCATCACGAGACGCCCAGCATGAAATACGACGACCTCCGCGACTTCATCTCCCAGCTCGAGGCGCGCGGCGAGCTCAAGCGCATCACCGTTCCGGTCGACACCCACCTCGAGATGACCGAGATCGCCGACCGCGTGCTGCGCGCGGGTGGCCCCGCGCTGTTGTTCGAGAAGCCGGTGACCAAGGGCGTGGCGCAGTCCATCCCGGTGCTCGCCAATCTCTTCGGTACGCCGCAACGGGTGGCGATGGGCATGGGTGAGGACGTCGCCGACGGCAACTGGAGCACGCCGCTGCGCGAAGTCGGCAAATTGCTCGCCTACCTCAAGGAGCCCGAGCCGCCCAAGGGCCTCAAGGACGCCTGGGAGAAGCTGCCGGTACTCAAGCAGGTGCTGAACATGGCGCCCAAGGAGGTCCGTTCCGCCCCCTGCCAGCAAGTGGTGTGGCAGGGCGACGAGATCGACCTCGCCAGGCTGCCGATCCAGCACTGCTGGCCGGGGGATGCGGCGCCACTGATCACCTGGGGCCTGGTGGTGACGCGTGGGCCGCACAAGAAGCGTCAGAACCTGGGCATCTACCGTCAGCAGGTGATCGGCCGCAACAGAGTGATCATGCGCTGGCTGGCGCATCGCGGCGGTGCGCTGGACTTTCTCGAGCACCAGCGCGCGCATCCGGGCGAGCCTTTCCCGGTGTCGGTCGTGCTCGGCTGCGATCCGGCCACCATCCTCGGTGCCGTGACGCCGGTGCCGGATACGATCTCTGAGTACCAGTTCGCCGGTCTGCTGCGCGGTGCCAAGACCGAGCTGGTGAAGTGCATTGGCAACGATTTGCAGGTGCCGGCATCGAGCGAGATCGTGCTCGAAGGCGTGATTCATCCGAACGACATGGCGCCCGAAGGGCCGTACGGCGACCACACCGGCTACTACAATGAGGTTTCCGACTTCCCGGTGTTCACCATCGAGCGCATCACCATGCGCCGCGAGCCGATCTACCACAGCACCTATACCGGCAAGCCGCCCGACGAGCCGGCGATGCTGGGCGTGGCGCTGAATGAAGTCTTCGTGCCGCTGCTGCAGAAGCAGTTCACCGAGATCGTCGATTTCTATCTGCCGCCCGAGGGCTGCTCCTACCGCCTGGCGGTGGTCAGCATCAGGAAGCAGTACCCGGGCCACGCCAAGCGCGTCATGTTCGGCATCTGGAGCTTCCTGCGCCAGTTCATGTACACTAAGTTCATCATCGTGGTGGACGAGGATGTGAACATCCGTGACTGGAAGGAGGTGATCTGGGCGCTCACCACGCGCATGGACGCCACTCGCGACACCACCCTGGTCGATAACACGCCGATCGACTATCTCGACTTCGCCAGCCCGGTTGCCGGCCTGGGCAGCAAGATGGGCCTGGATGCGACCAACAAGTGGCCGGGTGAGACCAACCGCGAGTGGGGCACGCCGATCGTCATGGACGACGCAGTCAAGGCGCGGGTGGACGCGATGTGGGGCGAGCTCGGACTGTAGGCGGCAGACCGGCCAGCTTGCGTCTTGCAGTTGCGTTGTCTGCGGATTCGCGGCATGGTCCGCGCTTCGCCCACCCACCCATCCGGTGCGGACGCCTTGGCGCGGTCCGCGCTACGAGGAGCCTCGATGAACAGCCCCCACCCGGCCCCGCTGGCCGCCGGCCAGCCGTCCGAGAACATGGTCACGGTGACCCATCTGGTGTATGCCCTGCACGCCTTCGCGGTGTTCACCGCGGTGGCCGGCTCGGCGACCATCATCTTCAGCTTCATTGCCAGCCTGCCGTCGATCGCGGCGGTGGTCATCAACTACTGGAACCAGACGGCGGTACGCGGTACCTGGCTGGAGAGCCACTTCCGCTGGCAGATCCGCACCTTCTGGTTCGCAGTGATGTGGGTCGCTGTGGCGGTGCTGATGGTGCTGACCGTGATCGGCGTGCCCTTCGCCATCCTGGTTATCCTGCTCGCCGGGCTGTGGATCCTGTACCGCGTGGTGCGTGGCTGGTGGGTGCTGACGCAGCGGCGCGGCCTGCCGATGGACTGATCAGGGCGTTGCCGTCCACAGCCATTCGAGCAGGGCATCCTGTGCCGCGGCGCTGTTGTGGGCCTCAGGGTGATTGACCATCATCACCACCGCATGGCGGTGGCCATT
>Ga0116143_10001405_pt1 | contig 29230 bp, 30 predicted proteins | sample AD_UKC034_MetaG_FD_89745 | JGI IMG/M metagenome (GOLD analysis project Ga0116143, IMG submission 89745) | Active sludge microbial communities of municipal wastewater-treating anaerobic digesters from USA - AD_UKC034_MetaG | ecosystem: Engineered > Bioreactor > Anaerobic > Digestate | place: USA... | reverse complement strand
TGCTCGGAGACCAGGTCGCCTGGCTCATCCTGGGCGCCGGGCTGGTGGGGCTGCTGCCGGACTCGAGCCCGCAGCTCGTGTTCGTGCTGCTCTACGCCCAGGGGGCGGTGCCCCTGTCGGTGCTGCTCGCAAGCTCCATCGTCCAGGACGGGCACGGCATGTTGCCGCTGCTGTCCACGGGGCTCCGGGATCCGCTGATCGTCAAGGGGCTGAAACTCGTGCTGGGGCTGGCGGTCGGCTACGGCCTGTGGGCCCTCGGGCTCTAGCCCGGCGCCTTCTTGGAGCGCCCGCGGGACTTCTCGGGCCGGACCGCGCGGCCGGCGCGCCGGATCACCGCGGCGGTCTCCTCCACGGCCTGGCTGCCGAACATCCTGGCCAGCAGCCCCCGGGGGGCGCCCGGGCCCTCGCGGCTCTCGGCCCGGGTGCCCGTGGCGAGCAGGATGGTGTCCTGGCCCACGAGCGCGGTGGCCGGATCGAGCGTCACCCAGCGCCCCTCGGACAGGATGAGCTCCCGAAGCTGCCAGCCCTCGTCGATCTCCACGTCGATCAGGCTGCCGAGCAGCTTGCCGTCCCGGGTGGCCACGGGCATGCCCATCAGCTCCTTCAGGCTGCGCCCCACGGGCGGCTTGGCCTTGCAGGCCCCGGCCCGGCCGACGAACACCACGTCCTCTCCCACCCGGTCCACGTCCTGGATGTCGATCCAGCTCTCCGCGCCCGCCAGGCCCGCCTGGCGCACCAGCAGCCCGGACACGCTCTTCTGGGCAGGGTTCAGGAACACCTTCTGCACCAGCCCCAGGGCGCGGCCCTCGTCCAGCGAGATGACCTGCATGCCCTGGATGTCGTGCAGCAGCCGGTGGGTCATGGCGCCCCGTCCTCCGGGGGTGGGGCCGCCTTTTTCTTGCGCCGCTTCCTGGGCGCCGGCGCCTCGGCCGGGGGCGGCGGCCTGGAGTTGAACACCCGCGCCAGGAAGCCCGTGGGCTGCTCGACGGGCGGCGCGGACACCTCGGAGGCGGCGCCCTTGCGCAGCAGGATCACGTCCTCCCCGAGCACCGAGTCCGCCCCCAGGTCCACCACGCCGCCGCTGTCGAGCACCAGCGCGGCCAGCGTCCAGGTGTCGGTCTCCAGGATCACGTCGTCCAGCCCGCCCAGGCGGCGGCCGTCCAGGGTGGAGACCGCCAGGCCCAGGACGTCCTTCAGGTCGCGCCCCTCGGGCTCGTCCTCGCGCACCGAGCGCGCCTCGTCCAGGTACAGGACGTCCTCGCCGATCCGCCGCACGGCCCCGACCCGGGCCCAGCGCTCGCCGGACATGAGGTGGCCGCGGAAGGCCAGCCCCAGGACGATGCGCTTGCGGGAGTCGATGAGCAAGCGGCGCACCGATCCGAGCAGGCGCCCCTCGCGGTCGGCCAGCACCTCCATCCCCTTCAGCTTCTGGTACCGGACGCGCATGTGTCTCTCCTGGCTCGGGTTTTCTGTACCACGCCCGGGCTGCGAGCACAATGTGCTTTCCGCTTGCCATCCGATCCCCGCAGGAGTATGGTGCGACGCGTTCACCTCGGAAAACGGATTTCGCCCTAACGGCGAAAGGGAAAGGAAGGTCGAGAACATGAAGCGCACTCTGTGGACCGTGGCCGCCCTGATCGTGAGCCTGGGCCTGCTCTCCGCCTGCGAGAAGAAGACCGAGCCGGTCGCGCCCGGCGAGGACAAGGCCGCGGTGGCCGAGCCCGCCAAGGCCGTCGAGCCCGGCAAGGCCGCCGAGCCGGCCCCGGCCGGCGACGAGAAGGCGATGGCCGAGGCCATGGCCAAGGCGCTCAGCGAGGGCGGCAAGGGCGTGGACACCAAGGACGCCCCCGAGTACGTGGTGAAGATGATCGCCCACGTGAAGAAGATCAATGACATCGTGAAGGAGAACATGACGGACTGCGACAAGACCGTCGAGGTCCTCACCAAGTACATGGAGGAGAACAAGGCGGACCTCGAGGCCATCAAGAAGGCCGGCGAGGAGGCCGACAAGACCGCCACCCCCGAGCAGAAGGCCAAGACGGCCAGCCAGATGATGGCGCTCATGGGCCCGATCATGCAGGACATGATCGGCGTCCAGATGCAGTTCCAGCAGAAGTGCCAGGCCCAGGCCGCCAAGCTCTCCGAGCTCATGAAGGGCTCGATGGGCAAGTGATCGGCTGACCCGCCTCCCAGCCCCCGCGCAGACCCTCCTGGCGACCGCTCCGTCCTTCGGCCCCACGGGTATGTCGGTGGGTCCGGACCCAGGAATCCGTTGACTTTCCGCACCCCCGGTGGTGACATCTGCGCTCGTCGAGGAGACGGAGGCGAGCGTGGATCGGAGCATCCCGGTGGCCCTGTCGGCGCGGCACGTGCACCTGTCGCAGGAGCACGTGGAGGCGCTCTTCGGCCCCGGGCACAAGCTCACCCCGCGGGCGGATCTGTCCCAGCCAGGCCAGTTCGCCTGCCAGGAGACCGTGGACGTGGTCGGCCCCAGGCGCACCCTCTCCCGGGTTCGGGTGCTCGGCCCGGCCCGCGGCCAGAGCCAGGTGGAGCTGTCGGTCACCGACGGGGTGGTGCTGGGGCTGCAGGTGCCGGTGCGCCTGTCGGGCGAGCTCGCGGGCACCCCGGGCTGCCACCTGATCGGCCCGCGCGGCGCGGTCAAGCTCCGCGAGGGCTGCATCGTGGCCGTGCGCCACATCCACATGACCCCGGAGGACGCCGCCCGCCTGGGGCTCGGGGACCGGCAGAAGGTGTACGTCCAGTTCCCCGGCCCGCGTGGGGTGGTGTTCGACGAGGTGGTGGTGCGCGTGTCGAAGGACTTCCGCACCGAGCTGCACCTGGACACGGACGAGGGCAACGCGGCCAGCGTCCGGGACGGCGAGCGTGGCCTGGTGCTCGCCAGCCTGTGCCGGGACGCCTGCGGGCTCGCGGACTGCCCCATCGCGCCCGCGGTCCGCGACGGCCAGGGGCGGCCGTTCTGCGGCTTCACCGACGGCAAGCTGACCATCCGCTGAGGGAGAGGCGACCGTGGCCGACAGGCAGCAGCTCGACGCGCTCGTCGCCGAGGTGACCGAGGCCGTCCTGGCCGCGCTGGCCGGACGGCCCGGCGCCGGGCAGGCCGCCGGGCCAGCCCACGCGCGCGCGCTGCTGGTGCTGCCGGCGCCGCCGGTCGACCCGCGGGCGCTCGCGGCGCTCGGCGCAGCGGCCCGCCGGGCGGGCTTCGCCCTGGCGCCCGTGCCCGGGGGTGACCCGGAGGCGGCGGCCGCCGCCCTCGGCGCGCTCCGCCCCGGGGACGCCGTGGTGGTGGGCGCGCTCGGCTTCGCCTGGGCGCGGCGGCTGCTGGCGCTCGACGACGACGAGCCGGGGGTGCGCCTGGTGCTGGGCGCGCTGCTCGCCGGGCGGCCGGTGCTGGCGGCCGAGGACGGGCTGCGGCCGGCCCCGACGGCGCGCGGCAAGGTCGCGGATCGGGCCCGCGAGCTCCTGCGCGAGCTCGCCGCCCTGGGGCTCGGGCTCCACCCGCTCGCGGAGCTCGGCGCCCGCCTGGCGGGGCTCCGGGCCAGCCGTGACCCGACCGCCAGGGCGCTCGGGGGGCTGGTGAGCGAGGCGGACGTCGAGGCGCTCCACCGCGCAGGCGAGCGGCGGGTGGCGCTGGCCAGGGGTTGCCTGATCACACCGCTCGCGCGGACGCGGGCCGTGGAGCTCGGCCTCGAGCTCCTGGAGCAGGAGGTGTCTCCATGATGCTGGCGCGCGTGGTGGGCAGTGTCGTCTCGACCCGCAAGGCCGAGAAGCTCGTCGGCCGCAAGCTGCTGATCATCGAGCCGGTCGACTTCGCCGCCCAGAAGGCGGACGGCAAGCCGCTGGTGGCGGTGGACGCGGTGGGCGCCGGCGAGGGCGAGATCGTGCTGGTGGTGCAGGGCTCGAGCGCCCGGCTGACCGAGACCACCCAGGACACCCCGGTGGACGCCACCATCATGGGCATCGTCGACTACGTCGAGCTGCAGGGCGCTCGCACCTTCGCCAAGTCCTGAGGCGCGCCAGGGAGGATCGCGGCATGGGCATCGCCATCGACCCGCAGCAGCTCGAGCGCCTGGTGGCCGAGGTGGTCCGCCAGGTCCAGGCGGAGGCCAGCCCGGCCCCGCGACCGCAGGCCCCGGCCCCGCGGCCGCAGGCCCCGACCCCGGCGCCCGCCCCCGCGCCGGTGGAACCGGCCAGCGGGGTGTTCGCCACCGTGGACGAGGCCTTCGCGGCCGCGGAGAAGAGCTACCGGGAGTACACCGCGGTCAGCCTGCACCGCCGGCGCGGGCTCCTCGAGGCCATGCGCCAGGCGGCCATCGCGGAGGCCGAGTCGCTGGCGCGCCAGGCGGTCGAGGAGACCGGCCTGGGGCGGGTCGAGGACAAGATCCAGAAGAACCTGCTGGCCGCGAAGAAGACCCCGGGGATCGAGGACCTCACCCCGCTGGTCTTCACCGGGGACGACGGCCTGACGCTCGTGGAGCCGGGTCCCTTCGGCGTGGTCGGGGCCATCACCCCCACCACGAACCCGGCCGCGACCATCATCAACAACGCCATCTCCATCGTGGCCGCGGGCAACGCGGTCGTGTTCAACCCGCACCCCTCGGCCCGGCGGGTCTCCAACCGCACGGTGGCCCTGCTGAACCACGCCATCCGCGGGGCCGGCGGCCCGGCCTGCCTGCTCGCCTCCCTGGCCGAGCCGAGCCTGGAGAGCTCCGAGGCCCTGATGAAGCACCCGGGCATCCGGCTCCTGCTGGTCACCGGCGGCGGGGCGGTGGTGAAGCTCGCCATGCAGAGCGGCAAGCGCTGCATCGCGGCCGGCCCGGGCAACCCGCCGGTCATCGTGGACGACACCGCGGTCCTGGCCCGCGCCGCGCGCTGCATCGTGGACGGCGCCTCCTTCGACCACAACGTGCTGTGCACGGCCGAGAAGGAGGTGTTCGTCTTCGAGAACGTGGCCGACGAGCTGCTGCAGGAGATGGTGGGCGCGGGCGCCTACCTGGCCCGCGGGGCCGAGATCGAGGCGCTCACCCGGGCGCTGGTCGAGCCGGCCGCCGGGCCGGGCGGGTTGCCCCACCCCCAGAAGAAGTTCGTGGGCAAGGGCGCCGCGGTGCTGCTCGAGGCGGCCGGCATCCGCCCGGGCCGGGAGGTGCGCCTGGTGATCTGCGAGACCGCCTTCGAGCACCCCCTGGTGCAGGCCGAGATGCTCATGCCCATCCTGCCGGTGGTGCGGGTCCGGGACCTCGAGGAGGCGCTCCGCAAGGCCAAGGCGGCCGAGCACGGCTACCGCCACTCGGCCTACATGCACTCGGAGAGCGTCTCCAACATGAGCCGGGTGGCGCGGGACATCGAGACCACCATCTTCGTGAAGAACGCGCCCTCCTACGCCGGGCTCGGCTTCGGCGGCGAGGGCCACTGCACGTTGAGCATCGCCGGGCCGACCGGCGAGGGGCTGACCTCGGCCCGCAGCTTCACCCGCCAGCGGCGCTGTGTGCTGGCCGGCGCGTTCCGCATCGTGTAAGGAGCGACATGGCCGGGCCCGGAACAGAGGAGCTGCTCGAGCGCGTGCGCGCCGCCGGGGTGGTGGGCGCGGGCGGCGGCGGCTTCCCCGCGCACGCCAAGTACACCGCCCAGGTGGGGGTGGTGATCGCCAACGGCGCCGAGTGCGAGCCGCTCATCCGGGTGGACCAGCTGCAGATGGCCAGCCGCCCGGCCGAGCTGGTGCGCGGGCTCGAGGCGGCCATGGCGATGACCGGCGCTCGGCTCGGGGTGATCGGGCTGAAGGCCAAGTACCACGACGCCATCGAGGCCCTCGCGGGGCACATCCACGCCCGCGGGCTGGGCGAGCGCGTGCGGCTGCACGAGCTGGGGAACTTCTACCCGGCCGGGGACGAGTTCGTGCTGGTGCGCGAGGTGCTGGGGAAGGCCATCCCCGAGTTCGGCCTGCCGCTCCAGGTGGGCGCGGTGGTCTCCAACGTCAGCACGCTCATCGACGTGGCCGCGGCCGTGGACCACGGCCGGCCGGTCACCCACCGCCGGGTCACGGTGGCGGGCGAGGTGGTGCGTCCGGGCACCTTCGAGGTGCCGCTGGGCGCTCCGCTCCGGGCGCTGGTGGAGGCGGCCGGCGGGGCGCGGGTGCGTGAGCCCGCGCTCGTCGTGGGCGGCCCGATGATGGGCGCGCTCGGCGACGACCCCCTGGCGCCGGTCACCAAGACCACCTCCGCGTTGCTGGTCCTGCCGGCCGATCACCCGGTGGTGCGCCGCCGGCGGCGCTCCGCCGAGCGGCAGCTCCACCTGACCCGCGCGGCCTGCCTGAAGTGCATGCTGTGCACCGAGGTCTGCCCCCGGAACCTGCTGGGCCACCGGTTGGTCCCCGACCGGCTGATGCGCTCGCTGGCCGCCGGCGTGAGCGAGGACCTCGAGGCCTACCGCGGCGCCTACCTGTGCTCGGAGTGCGGGCTGTGCTCGGTGTACGGCTGCGTGATGGGCCTGGATCCGGCCTACGTGAACCGGGAGCTGAAACGGCGGCTGCTCGCGGCCGGCGTGCCCCGGCCCACGCCGCGCGAGGCGGCCGAGCGGGTGTTCGGGCCGCAGCGCCGGGTGCCGACCGCGCGGCTCGTCGCCCGGCTGGGGCTTGCGGCCTACGACCTGCCGGCCCCGCTCGCGCCCTTCGCCGTGCCGCTGCGGCGCCTGGTCCTGCCGCTCAAGCAGCACGCGGGCGTGCCGGCCCGGGCGGTGGTGGCCGCGGGCGCGCGGGTGGCCGAGGGCGAGCTCGTGGGCGAGATCCCCGAGGGCAAGCTGGGCGCGCGGGTGCACGCGCCGCGCGCGGGCGCCGTGGTCGAGGTGACCCCCGAGCGGGTCGTCCTGGAGGTGGGGTGAGCGGATGCAGTCGATGAACTGTCCCGATCCGACCCTCGAGGGCACGCGCCTGCGGCGCGGGCCGGCCGCCCAGGTCGAGCCCATGGCGGTCGGCTGCGTGGAGACGAGCTCCATCGCCCGCGGCCTGGAGGCCGCCGACGCCATGCTCAAGGCGGCGCAGGTGAAGCTGCTGGCCTCGAACCCGGTCTGCCCCGGCAAGTACGTGAACCTGGTGGGCGGGCTGGTGGCCGAGGTGGAGAGCGCGGTGCGGGCCGGGGAGGCGGTGGCGGCCGACACCCTGGTCGACCGCATGGTGATCGCCAACGTCCACCCCCAGGTGCTCGACGCCTTCAGCGCCCAGACCGCCCCGGACGAGGTGGCGGCGCTGGGCATGATCGAGACCTTCTCGCTGGCGGCCAGCATCCTGGCCGGCGACCAGGCCGCCAAGGCGGCGAACGTGACCCTGCTGGAGATCCGCCTGGCGCGCGCGCTCGGGGGCAAGGCCTTCGTGCTGCTGACCGGTGAGGTGGCCGCGGTGCGCGCCGCGCTCGAGGCGGGCGTGGCCGCGGCGCGCGAGAGCGGGCTGCTGCTCGGCACGGCGTTGATCCCGGCCCCGCACCCGGATCTGGTGCGGAGCCTCCTGTAGGAGGGCGCGTGGACGAGGCTCTGGGCATGATCGAGACGCGCGGCCTGGTAGGCGCCATCGAGGCCGCCGACGCGGCGCTGAAGGCGGCCGACGTGCGCCTGGCGCGCAAGGACCGGGCCGGCGGGGCCCTGGTCACGGTGGTGGTGCGCGGGGACGTGGCGGCCGTCGAGGCGGCCGTCGAGGCCGGCGCCGCCGCCGCGGCCCGGGTGGGGCAGCTGGTCGCGGTGCACGTGATCCCGCGCCCGGACGGCGCGCTGGAGGGGCTGCTCGGCCCCGGCGGGCCGCCGCGCGCCTGTCTGCCCGCGCCGCTGGCGGAGGACGCCCCGGCCGTCGCGAGCGCCCGGCCCCGGCGGAGGAGGAAGCGGTGAGGCTCGCGCGCATCGTCGGCCAGGTGGTCTCCAGCGTGAAGGAGCCCTCTTACCTGGGGGTGAAGCTCCTGCTGGCCTCGCCGGTGGATCCCCAGGGCGCGCCCCTCGGGGGCGAGGCGCTGCTGGCGGCCGACGCGGTCCAGGCCGGGGTGGGCGACTACGTGCTGGTGTGTCAGGAGGGCAAGAGCGCCCGGGCGGTGCTCGGTCTCCCGGGGACGCCCTGCGAGGCGGTGGTGGTGGGCGTCGTCGACTACGTGGAGATGGCAGGCCGGCAGCGAACGCTCCGGCCGCCGCCCGCGGCGGGCCAGGAGTAGCGGGTGAGCGCGCTGCGCGAAGAGGTGGCTCGCCTGGTGCGCCAGGTGCTCGAGGAGCGGCTCGCGGCCGAGGGCGACGGGCTGCTCGCCGCCGGCCCCGCGCCGGGCCGCGGCCCGCGCCGTCCGCTCGTGGCGGCCAACTGGAAGATGAACGGCACGCGCGCCATGGCCGGGGCCTACCCGGCCGGGCTCGCCGCCGCGCCGGGCGTGGAGCTCCTGCTGTGCCCGCCGCTCGCGCTGCTCGGCGAGCTGCGCGCGGCGCTGGGGGCCGCGGGCCTCGGCGAGGTGGCGCTCGGCGCCCAGAACCTCTTCCCCGAGCCCAAGGGCGCCTTCACCGGCGAGCACAGCCCGGCCATGCTCCGGGACGGCGGCTGCCGCTACGTGATCCTGGGCCACTCCGAGCGCCGCGCCCTGTTCGGCGACGACGACGCGCTGGTGGCCCGCAAGGTGCGCGCGGCCCTGGCCGCGGAGCTCAGGCCCATCCTGTGCGTGGGCGAGCGGCTCGCGGAGCGCGAGCAGGGCGCCACCTTCCGGGTGCTCGACGGGCAGCTCCTGGCCGCCCTGTCCGGGCTGGGCGCGCCCGCGCCCGCGCCGGAGGCGCTGGTGGTGGCCTACGAGCCGATCTGGGCCATCGGCACCGGCCGGAACGCGAGCGCGGCGCAGGCCCAGGAGGCCATGGCCTTCGTGCGCGAGCGCCTGGCCGGGCTGTTCTCCTGGGGTTTCGCCGAGCGGGTGCGCCTGCTGTACGGCGGCAGCGCCACGCCGGAGAACGCCGCGGAGCTCGGGGCCCAGCCGGACGTGGACGGCTTCCTGGTGGGCGGGGCCTCGCTCGACCCGGCCAAGCTCTCGGCCATGGCCGCCCGGCTCGCGGAGGTGCGCGCGCGATGAGCAAGCGGACCATCTTCCTGGGCGCCGACCACGGCGGCCTGGCGCTCAAGAACCGGCTGGCGGCCTTCCTGCGGGAGCAGGGCCACGAGGTGCGCGACTTCGGCACCCACACCGCCGACGCGGTCGACTACCCGGACTTCGCCCTGCTCGTCGCCCAGGCCGTGCGCGGCAACCGCCAGGCGGGCGGCGACGCGGTGGGCGTCATGCTCGACAGCATCGGCCAGGCAAGCGCCATCGCCTGCAACAAGCTGCCGGGCATCCGCGCGGTGGCCGGCTACGACGCCTTCGCCGTGCGCTCCAGCCGCGAGCACAACGACGCCAACGTGCTGTGCCTGGGCGGCGCGGTGCTGGGAGAGGGCCTGGCCAGGAGCCTGGTCAGCCTGTGGCTGGAGACGCCCTACGCCGGGGGCCGGCACCAGGCGCGGGTGGACAAGATCGCCGCCATCGAGGCGCGCTTCATGAAGGCGGGGTGAGCGATGCAGCTCGGGCGCGTGATCGGGCAGGTGGTCTGCACGGTGAAGGACCCCGGGGTCCAGGGCGTGCCCATCTACGTGGTCGAGATGCTGGACGAGCGCCTGCGGCCGGTGGGCAAGCCGTTCGCCGCGGTGGACCACCTGCGCTGCAGCGGGCCGGGCGATCTGGTGTGGCTGTGCTTCAAGCGGGACGCGGCCATCGCGCTGGGCGACAAGGCCCCGGTGGACGCAGCCATCCTTGGGTTCGTGGACGAGGTCTCCCTGGAGCGCGAGCCCGGGGGGCCCATGGAAGTGCGGCGAGGTTCAGAGTAGGCTCCGCCTGGAGGCGGACGAAACACCATGGCTCCCTTCGCGCCTTGAGCGCCTGGGAGCCTACCCCCGTGTCGCTTCGCGCCACGGGGCAGGAAACTCTTCGCGCGGGGAAGCGCGCTCGAGTTTCCGGAGGAGGACGACCGTGGAGAAGGAAGCGCTTGGAATGATCGAGACCCGTGGGCTGGTGGCCTCCGTCGAGGCGGCCGACGCCATGGTCAAGGCGGCCAAGGTCACCTTGATCGGCAAGGAGTTCGTGGGCGGCGGCTACGTGACCGTGATGGTCCGCGGCGACGTGGGCGCGGTGAAGGCGGCCGTGGAGGCCGGGGCCGTGGCGGCCAAGAAGGTCGGCGAGCTCGTGTCGGTGCACGTGATCCCGCGGCCTCACAACGAGGTCGAGGGGATCCTGCCCCGCATCGAGGGCTGATCGGGCCCCCTGACGGCCGGGCCGCGCGAGCGGCCCGGGCACCCGCCCCTCCGGGGACAGGTGTCGGGTGCGCGCGCGCCCGGCCGCTTGCGTGTTCGTCTGTCTGGGCCCGCCCCGCGCGGCGGGGCGGGCCTGCGCGCGGAGGAGTCGCATGCAATCCGACGAGCTGGTGCGCCAGATCACCGCCGAGGTGCTGCGCCGCATGGGGGCGGGCGCGCCCGCGGCTCCGCCCCCGGCCGCGCCCGCCACGGCGCCCTCCGGCGGCCGGGCGCTGGTGCTGTTGACCGGCGGCGATGCGCGGGTGGATCTCGCGCTGGCCGACCTCGAGCGCCTATCCCGGCGCCACGCGCGGCTGCGCGTGGTGCTCTCGGCCACCGCCCAGCAGCTCATCGGCATGCCGGCCGTGCGCCGCGCGGCCCCGGCCGCGGAGGTGCACACCGACGGCGAGCCGCGCGCGCTGCTGGAGGGCGTCGAGGCCGTCTACCTGCCCAACCTGTCCCTCAACGCGGCGGCCAAGATCGGCCGGCTGACCCCGGACAGCCTGGTGTGCATCCTGGCCGTCCGGGCGCTGCTCGGCGGGCTGCCGGTCAAGGCCTCCCGCGACAGCCTGCTGCCCCAGGGCGTGGACCCGGCCCGGGTGCCGGCCGCGGTGCGCGCGCGCCTGGACGAGCTGCTCCAGGGGCTCGCCTCGCTGGGGGTCGAGCTCGCACCGGCGGGCTCGCTGGCCGGCGCCGAGGCGGCGGCCCGGGGCGCGGCCGCCGTGCCCGACTGCCAGAGCACGGGCGCCTGCACCGGCTGCGGCCTGTGCGTGGAGAAGCGGCCCGAGGCGGCGCAGGCCCTGGTCTCCCAGGGCGCGGCGCGCCTGGGGGCCTCCGCCGGGGCGCGGCCGGCCAGCCAGGACATGGCGGCCTACATCGATCACACCCTGCTCAAGCCCGACGCGACCGAGGGCGAGATCCGCAAGCTGTGCGGCGAGGCCCGCCAGCACACGTTCGCCTCGGTGTGCGTGAACCCGGGCTGGGTGAAGCTCGCGGCCGAGCTGCTGCGGGGCTCGCCGGTCAAGGTGTGCACGGTGATCGGCTTCCCGCTGGGCGCCACCACCCCGACCGCCAAGGCCATCGAGACCCGCGACGCCATCGCCAACGGCGCCGGCGAGATCGACATGGTGCTCAACATCGGGGCGCTCAAGAGCGGCGACGACGCCCTGGTGCGCAGGGACATCGAGGGCGTGGTGCAGGCCGCCCGCGGCCAGGCCCTGGTCAAGGTGATCCTGGAGACCGCGCTGCTCTCGCGGGAGGAGAAGATCAAGGCCTGCCTGCTGGCGAAGGGCGCGGGCGCGGACTTCGTCAAGACCTCCACCGGCTTCTCCTCCGGCGGCGCCACGGTCGAGGACATCGCGCTGATGCGCGAGACCGTGGGGCCGGAGATGGGCGTCAAGGCCTCGGGCGGCATCCGCGACCGGGCCACGGCCGAGGCCATGGTGGCCGCGGGCGCGACCCGCATCGGCGCCTCGGCCTCGGTGGCCATCGCCACCGGGCAGAAGGCGGCCGGCAAGGGCTACTGAGTGCTCGCCTGGCAAGCCCGGCAGGAGCTCCTCGAGATCGGCCGCAGGCTGTGGCTGCGCGGCTTCGTGGCGGCCAACGACGGCAACCTGTCGGTGCGCCTGGACGGGGGGCGCCTGCTCGCCACCCCGACCGGGTTGAGCAAGGGATTCATGCAGCCCGAGGACCTGGTGGTCACCGACCTGGAGGGCGCGGTGCTCGAGGGCCGTGGCCGGCCCTCCTCGGAGCTCGGCATGCACCTCGAGGTGTACCGCGGCCGCCCGGACGTGCGCGCCGTGGTGCACGCCCACCCGCCCGTGGCCACCGCTTTCGCCGTGGCCGGCCTGCCGCTCGACCAGTGCCTGCTGCCCGAGATGGTGCTCAGCCTGGGCGCCATCCCGGTGGCCCCCTACGGCACGCCGTCCACCGATGAGATCCCCGCGAGCATCCGTCCGTTCGTGCCGCGCTGCGACGCGGTGCTGCTCGCCAACCACGGCGCGGTCACCTGGGCCGACAGCCTGCTCGGCGCCTTCTACCGCATGGAGACCCTGGAGCACACGGCCACCATCACCCACCACGCCATGGCGCTCGGCCGGTTGAACCCGCTCCCGGCCGCGGAGGTGGAGAAGCTCGGGGCGCTGCGCGCGCGGTACGGCCTGACCGGCCGGGTGCTGCCCTGCCAGGCGGCCGGGAGCTGCCCGGCGCTCGAGCCCGCCGGCGAGGCGGAGCTGGTGGAGCGCGTGACCCGCGCGGTGCTGGACACGCTCCAGCGGAGGTGAACATGGACCCCATGCCCGAGTTCCCCCTGAGCGTCCCCGACCACGCCGGCCAACCCAACGACCCGGACGACATCTTCTTCGGCGACACGTCGGAGATCGGCAAGGTGCAGAGCGCCCAGACCAACCTGAACCGCACGCGCGGCTTCAAGAAATGGCCCGGCTCGCGCATCGGCCTGGTGATCCTGGGCGCCTTCCTTGGGCTCGTGCCGGGGGGCATCGCCTGGGCCATCCTGGAGGGCCAGAGCCGCGCCCTGGCCAACGAATACGGCTGGCTCGCGCTGGCGGCCGGCGCGCTGCTGACCGCGCTGCTGTTCGCCTGGCTGGGCCGGCCCTGGCAGGTGTGCACCCTGGTGGCCGAGCGCGGCTTCCTGCGGGTGCGGCGGCGCGAGGGCAGGGTGAAGGTCGACCGGCTGCGCTTCTCCGACGCGGCCGAGCTGCGCCTCCGGCAGACGCGCAACTACTACAACGGCGTGTACACCGGCACCACCTTCGACTACCGCTGGCGCGACGCCCAGGGGCGGGTGCTGTTCGCCATCACCGGGCAGTTCCGGGAGAAGGCCAAGAAGCCGCCCCGGCGGGACCACGCCATCCACTTCGCCACGGCGGCCGAGGCGGCCTGGCTGCACCACCGACTGCCCCAGGTTCTCGAGAGCGTCCAGGCCGGGCAGGAGGTGCGCTTCCCGGTCGGCAAGGGCCGCTACCTGGCGGTCGGCCGGGGCTACCTGGAGCTGGGCCTGAAGGGCGAGCCCCGGCGGCTCGAGCCCGCGGACGTCGAGTCCATCCGCCTCGACCAGGGCTGGCTGACCGTCAAGCCCAAGGGGGCCGGCTGGTTCGGCAGCGCCAAGGTCATGTTCGCCGACATCGGCGACGGCAAGATCTTCCTGGCCCTGGTGGAGAAGCACCTGGGCCTGACCATCGCCTGAGCCTCGCCGCCTCTCCCCTTGATCCTCCAGGACTGGTCATGTAGACTGGTCATGTAAGGCAAGGGAGGTGCACCGTGAAGGACATGTCCGCCAGCGAATTCAAGGCCCGCTGCCTGGCCGTGCTGGACGAGGTAGAACGGACGGGCGAGGGGGTCGTCATCCGGAAACGGGGCCGGGCCGTCGCGCGCCTGGTCACCGCGGCTGCCAGCGAAGACGAGGTGCCCCAGGACAGCCTGGTGGGCAGCGTGGAGTTCCTGGGAGACGTGGTCGGGCCTGTGCTGCCCGAGGATGCCTGGGAGTCCAACAGGGCTCCGCGATGAAGCTCCTGCTCGACACCCACGTGCTCCTGTGGTGGTCCTCGGACCAGAAGCGCCTGTCCGCTGGGCAACGGCGCGCGCTGGGCCGGGTGGCCGCCGACAAGCCGGCGCTGGTCTCCGACATCAGCCTGTGGGAGATCGCCACGCTCGAGGCGCTGGGCCGTATTCGCCTCCAACTCCCGCTGCGGGAGTGGCTCGAGCGCGCCACGGCAGCGCCCCTGGTCCAGCGCTGCGACATCTCACCGCTCGTCGCCGCCACCGTGGCCAAGCTGCCCCCGAGCTTCCACCGGGATCCCCCGGATCGCATCCTGGTCGCCACCGCGCTGGTCCACCAGGCCACGCTGGTCACCAGCGACGAGCGCATCCTGGAGGCCCGCATCGTCCCCGCGCTGGATTGAACGAACCGGTGAGCTCGCGTCGGGCAGTCAGCCCGCGTTCCCCCGCTTGATGGCCTGCAGGATCCGGTCGAGCTGGTTCAGGAACTCCGAGCGGTCCGCCTTGGTGAAGGGCGGCGGGCCGCCGCCCACCTCGCCCGCCCCGCGGAGCGTCGCCAGGAGATCGCGGGTCGCGAGCAGCTCGCCGATCGCGTCCGGGGTGAACTCGCGGCCCCGCGGGCCGAGGGCGCGGGCGTCCTTCGCCAGGCAGCGGGCCGCCAGCGGGATGTCGGCCGTCACGCACACGTCCCCCGCGCCGATGTGCTCGGCGATCCAGTCGTCGGCCACGCCCTCCCCGCGGCCCACCACCACGCACTCCACCCGCCCGCCCCGCGGGACGTGGATGGGCGTCGCCGAGACCACCACCACGCGGAGCGCGAGGCGCTCGGCCACCCGGTAGATCTCCGCCTTGACCGGGCAGGCGTCCGCGTCCACGTAGAGGTCCAGCACGGGGTGACCTCAGCGCGCAGGGCGCAGGCGCGCGTGGAGCTCGACCGGGTTGTGGTCCGAGTGGCGGAAGCCGAGGTCGTGGGCGCGCACCTCGACCGGCTCGACGTCCGGGCCGAGCAGGAAGCCGTCCACGCTGGTCAAGAAGGTGTCCCCGGGCCGGTAGGGACCGCCGACCGCGCGCAGGCTCGGCACGGCCGGGTCGAAGGCCCAGCTCCAGCCCGCGGGCGTCCAGCCCTCCGGCACCCGCTGGAACCAGTCCGGGGTGGGCTCTCGCGCCGGGAAGGCGCGCTCGGCGAGGCCGGGGAAGGCGTGGTTCCAGTCGCCGCCCACGATCACGTGGTGGCCCTCGGCGTGCCGCCGCTGCATGAGCCCGCGCAGGAAGTCGAGCTGCTCGCGCCGGAGCGCTCCGCCGCGGTCGAAGGTGGCCAGGTGGATGTGCAGCAGCGTCCAGGGCCGTCCGTCGGACCCCGCCAGGCGCACCTCGTGCACGCAGCGCTTGAGCTGGAACACCCGCACCGGCCAGCCGAAGTCTCCGGGGAGCTGCCGCCGCCGGGCGAGCAGGGGGCGCTGCCGGGTCAGGCTGACGAGGCCGCTCTCGACCCGGCCCATGGGGCGCCAGAGCGGCGCGGGCACCCAGGCCACCCGGTAGTTGAGCGCGCGGGCGAGGTGGTGGTGGGGGAGCGCGGCCGCGAGCGCATCGACCTGGTCCACCTCGAAGCTGCGGCTGGAGGGGGAGTCCACCTCCTGGAGAAGGAGCGCGTCGGCGGGCCTGGCGCGCAGGAACGCGGTCAGCCCGGCCAGGTTCTCCTCCACCCGCGCGCGGCTCGCGGCGCGCGACTGGCGGCCGCCGTCCATGAAGAAGTCCGCCTCCCGATCGAGCCCGGCGTAGCCCAGGTTCCAGGTGAGCAGGCGGAGCTCGGCCGCGGGCGGCAGCGGCACCGAGCCGCCGCCCAGGACGGGCGTGGCCTCCTCGGCTGGCGGGCGCCACTCGAGCAGCAAGAGCACCACCGCGAGCAGGCCCGCGAGCGCGCCCAGGGCCGCGCCCGCGCGGAGCGCCCAGCGGGCGAGCCGCCGCGTGGCCGGGGGTGGCAGGGTCGGGGCCTGCATGCGGCGGAGCCTAGCGCCGCGGGCCCCGCGGCACAAGGGATCCGCGGCGCGTGGCACCGGGCGGCGGCCCTCGATGGAGCTTGACTCGCCCGGGAAGGTGTTGCCACCTCAGGGGGTGCGCTCCGGGCTCCGCGCGCCGCGTCGCGCGGCTGGAGAAGACGATGGGCCCCGCGGCCAACAGCATCCTCGGCTTCCTCGAGCGGGTTCGCCGGCGCGAGCTCGGCCGGGAGGCCCTGGCCGGCGCGCTGCTCGGGCTGGCCACCGTCGCGCTCCTCGCGCTGCTCGGCCTGGCCCTCGGCCCGGGTCCGCTCGGCTCGGCCTGGGCCCGGCCGCTGCTTTTCGCGGGCCTGCTCGCCGGGTCCCTCCTGATCGGCCTGCGCCACGGCTGGCTGCCCAGGCGGCGGCTCCGCCGCGGGGCGCGGCTCGCCCGGGTGGTGGAGGGCCGGCTGGGCGGCCTGGAGCTCGAGCTGGTCAGCGCGGCCGAGCTCGCGCAGCTCGGACAGGCGGGCGTCGAGGCCCGCGGGATGAGCGCCGCCCTGGCCGGGGCCCACCTGGAGCGGGTCGAGGAGCGCCTGCGGTCCTTCGCGCCCGGGCAGGCCCTGCCGCGCGGCCGGCTGGCCTGGCCGGCCGTGGCGGCCGCGGCCCTCGGGGCGGCCGCGCTGCTCGCGCCCTGGCTGTGGCCGGAGCGGGCGGAGGCCTCCCTGGGGGCGCTGCTGGCCGGCCCCCGGGCGGTCGAGGCGGACGCGGGCCCCGGCTGGCTCGGCGACCTGGAGCTCGCCTACCGCTACCCGGCCTACGCGGGCCGGCCCGACCGGCAGGTGCCTGGCGCGGACGGCGCCATCCTGGCGCTGCCGGGCACCGAGGTCAGGCTGCGCGCCCGGGCCGACCGGCCGCTGCGCGCGGGCGCGCTGCGGCTCGGGGACCAGCGCCTCCCGCTCACCCTCGAGGACCCCCAGGGCCTGGCGGGGAGCCTCGTGGTCATGGCCTCGGGCGAGTACCGCTTCGAGCTCGAGAGCCAGGCGGGCGAGCGCTGGACGAGCCCGCGGGGGATGCCCATCCGGGTGGAGCCGGACCGGCCCCCCGAGGTGCGCCTGCTCGAGCCCGCCCGGGACCGGGTGGTGCGCGAGCGGGACGCGGTGGACCTCCTGTTCGACGCCCGGGACGACTTCGGCCTGGGCGCGCTCCAGCTCGTCTGGCGCGTGGTCGGCCGGCCCGAGGGCGAGCAGCGCCGGCCGCTCGCCCGGCCCGCGGACGGCTCGCGGGCCGAGCGCCGTCCGGTGCGCTTCGAGCTCGCCGAGCTCGGGCTGCAGCCCGGGGAGCAGGTGCAACTCGCGGTCGAGGCGCTGGACAACGACACGGTGCTCGGCCCCAAGGCCGGGCGCTCCCCCGCGGTCAACCTCAAGGTGTTCTCGGCCGAGGAGCACCACCGGGCGCTCATGGCCGAGGTGCAGGCCTTCTGGGAGCTCATGCTCGCGCGGCTCGGCGATCACCTCGAGGGCGAGCCGGCGGCCCGGCCGCCGGGCGCACCCGCGGCCGAGGAGCTCGCCGCCCACCGGCGCCTGGCCGACGGCCTGGTCGCGCTGCGGCTGGAGGCCGAGCGCCTGGGCCGGGAGCTCGCCCGGGACGAGCGCGCCTTCCGGCCGCTCGGCGAGGCCCTCGCCAACGTCCGCGCGGGCCTCGAGGGCCTGGGCCGCGAGCTGGGCTGGCTGCTCGAGGCGGCCGAGGCGGGAGACGGTCCCGGCCGGCGGGCCGAGCTGCGCCAGCTCGCCCGCCACCGCGCCAGGCGCGTCCAGCGCCTCGAGCGGGACGTGCTGTACCTCGAGGACCTGCTCGACCTCGAGCGGCTTCGGGATCTCGAGCGCCTGGCCGGGGAGCTCGGCGCGGCCGAGGCCCACCTGCGTGAGCTGATGGGCGCGTACCAGCAGGCGCCCAGCGACGAGGCCCGGCGGCGCATCGAGGCCGAGATCGCCCGGCTGCGGGCGCGCATGCAGGAGCTGCTGGCCCGCCAGGGCGAGGTGCTCAAGGAGCTGCGCGACGAGTACCTGAACCCCGAGGCGCTGCAGAAGCTCGCCGCCCAGCAGGACGCCCTGGGCGCCCTCGATCGGCTGCAGGCGCTGCTCCACGAGGGCCGGATCGAGGAGGCCATGGCTGAGCTCGAGCGGCTGCGGGGGCAGATCGGCGCCCTGCAGAGCGCCATCGCCCAGGCCCAGCAGGGCTTCGGTGACGCGCGCTACGCGGAGCTCGCCCAGGCCGCCGCGGGGCTGGTGGCCGAGCTCCAGCAGCTCGCCGAGGCCGAGCGAGCGCTGGAGGAGGAGACCGCCGGCCTGAAGGCCGAGAGCCTGGCGAAGCTCGCCGAGCTCCAGCGGCGGGGGCTGGCCGAGCGGCTGCGGGCGCTGGCCGCGCGCGCCGGGCGCCTGCGCGAGCACCTGGACGCCATCCCGGCCGAGGACGTCGACAGCTTCCACCAGCCGCTCCTGGAGCGCCTGCAGGAGGACGCCCGGGCCCTCGAGCGCGCGCTCGAGGAGGGCGAGCTCGCCCGGGCGCGCGAGGCGAGCCGCGCGGAGCGCATGGGCACCGAGGGGCTCCGCGAGAGCCTGGTGGCCGGGGCCGAGATGGAGGAGGCCATGGAGGGCCCGCGCGTCGAGCGCCTGCGCGCCGCCCGGCGGCGGGCGGAGGCCGCCGCCGAGGAGGCCCGCGCCATCCACGCCGAGCTCGCCCGGCTCATGCCGCCCCCGGAGAAGCTCCTCGGCCCGGGCTCGCGCGCCAGGCTCCGCCAGCTCGAGGCGCGCCAGCGCGAGCTCGGCGTCAAGCTGCGCGCGCTGCGCGCAGACATGGAGCGCCTGAACCAGAAGGCGCCCCTGTTCGGGGCCGACATGCTCGAGGGCGCGGAGCGCGGCGGCGGGGAGATGCGGCAGGCGGCCGACGAGCTGGGCGTGCTCGATCCGCGCGCGGCACACCCGCACCAGCAGGCCGCCCGCCAGCAGCTCGAGCGCATGCAGCAGGCCATGCAGCAGGCCGCCCAGTCCTGCCCGGGCGGGGGCGGCGGCATGCCGCTGCCCATGGGCTCCGCGGCGCTGCCGCGCGGGCCGGATGAGGGCCGGGGGGGGCGGCCCGATCTCGAGCGCGTGGTCATCCCGGGCGCCGAGGAGTTCCGCCCGCCCGAGGCCTTTCGCGAGGAGCTGCTGCGGGGCATGAAGGACCCGGTGCCCGAGGACTACCAGCCGCTGGTGCGGCGCTACTACGAGGAGCTGGTGCGATGAGGGCCCTGCTCCTCGCCTGCCTGCTGGCGCTCGGCGCGCCCGCCCCGGGCGCCGGCCCGGGCGGGGTCGACCGGCAGGTGGCCGAGCTCGACCGGCTGCTCGACGCCTGGCAGCTCACCCCGGCCCGGCGGCTCGCCGAGGAGCTGCTCGGCGCCCACCCGGAGCACCCGGCCGTCCAGCTCGGCGCCGCCTGGGTGCGGTTCCACCAGGGAGAGCACGCGGCCGCCCTCGCGCTGGCCGAGCGCGCCGCCGCCGCCCTCCCCGAGGCGCTCGCGCGCGACCCGCGCCTGGGGCTCATCCGCGACACGGCCGCGGTGACCGCCGGCTTCCGCGTGTGGGTGAGCACCGACCGGCTCGTCGAGGTGGCCTACGCGCCCGGCGTGGACGAGGTGCTCATCCCGGACGTGGCCGAGGCCGTCGCCCGCACCCTGACCGTGGTGGGCCGCGATCTCGGGCACACCCCCGACCACCCCATCCGGGTGGAGCTCCTGCCCGATGGCGAGGCCCTCTCCAGGCTGACCGGCCTCGAGCTCGAGGCCATCCGCACGAGCGGCACCATCGCCGTGTGCAAGTGGAGCCGGCTCATGCTCACCTCGCCGCGCGCCGCGCTCATGGGCTACGGCTACCTGGACACGGCCAGCCACGAGCTCATCCACCTGCTGGTCTCCGAGCGCACCTGGAACCACACCCCCATCTGGCTGCACGAGGCCATCGCCAAGCACGAGGAGGGCCGCTGGCGCGAGGGCGAGCCGCTCTACCGGCCGGGGCTCAGCCCGCGCGAGGAGAGCCGGCTGGCGCGCGCGGTGCGCACCCGGACGCTCATCACCTTCGAGCAGATGCACCCCTCCATGGCGCTGCTGCCCAGCCCCGAGGCGGCCGAGCTGGCCTTCGCCGAGGTGTACACCGCGACCCGCTTCCTGCTCTCCCGGGGCGGCTACCCGTCCCTGCGCGCGCTGCTCGCGGCGCTCGCCCGGGGCGCCGAGGACATGGCGGCCATCCGTGAGGTGTACGGGCTCGACCGCGCCGCCTTCGTGCGCGCCTGGCTCGACTTCCTGCGGGCAGAGCGGCTCGAGGAGCTCGAGGGCGACGAGGCCCTCGAGGCGCCCGGCGCCGGGCCGCGCGAGGGCGAGACGCAGGGAGAGCGCCGGCTGCTCGCCACGCGGCGCCTGGAGGTGCGCGATCACTACCACCTGGGGCAGCTGCTGCGCGCCCGGGGGCGCACGGCCGCCTCGGTGGTCCAGTACCAGAAGGCCCGCGACCTGGCCGGCCCGCGGCACGCGGCGGCGTGGGTGGTGGCCGACAAGCTGGGGCTCGCGCTGCTCGCGCTCGACCGCCCGGGCGAGGCCCGGGTGGCCTTCGAGGAGAGCCTGCGGCTGCACCCCGAGGGGCTCGAGGCCCACCTGCACCTGGCCGCGGTGCTCCTGCCCGACGAGCCGGAGCGGGCCTTCCTGCACGGCCGGGAGGCGGTGCGCCAGAACCCGCTCGACCCGCGCGTGCACCGCCTGCTTCGCGAGGCGGCCGAGGCGCTCGAGGCCCGGGGGGACCCCGAGGGCCGCTGGGCCGCGGCCCGGGCCCGGCACCAGGCGGCCCTCGGGCTGCTCGGGTCGTAGCGAGGAATTGTCAGCCCCCCGGCCCTCTGCTACGTTGGCCAGGGAGGCGGAGAGGCACCATGGAGGCGGTCCAGACGACGACCGGCGGGCAGGCTCCGGGGCTCCCCGCGGACGAGCGGCGGGCGGTCGAGGAGCTGGCCCGCGCGCACGCGGAGCTCGTCGAGCAGATCGGCCGGCGCATCGTGGGCCAGCGCCCGGTCATCGAGCTCATGCTCACCTCGCTGCTGGCCAACGGCCACAGCCTGCTCGTGGGTGTGCCCGGGCTGGCCAAGACGCTGCTGGTCTCCACGCTGGCCGAGGCGCTCGACCTCCGGTTCACCCGCATCCAGTTCACCCCCGATCTGATGCCGGCCGACATCACCGGCACCGAGGTGCTCTCGGAGGACAGGGCCACCGGCGAGCGCTCCTTCCGCTTCGTGCCCGGGCCGGTGTTCACCCAGGTGCTGCTGGCCGACGAGATCAACAGGAGCCCACCCAAGACCCAGGCGGCGCTCCTGCAGTCCATGCAGGAGCGCCAGGTGACCGCCGGGGGGCGCACCCACGCGCTGCCGGCTCCCTACCTGGTGTTCGCCACCCAGAACCCCATCGAGCAGGAGGGCACCTACCCGCTCCCGGAGGCCGAGCTCGATCGCTTCATGTTCCTCATCGGGGTGGACTACCCGGACGCGGCCGAGGAGGCCCGGGTGGTGCTCGCGACCACCGCCGCGGCCGCCCCCGAGGTGAGCAAGGTGCTCGGGCCCGAGCGCCTGCTGGCGGCCCAGGCGCTGGTGCGCCGGGTGCCGGTCGGCGAGGCGGTGGTGGACTACGCCGTGCGCCTGGCGCGCGCCTCGCGGCCCGCGGATCCGAGCGCGGACGCCCGGGTGCGGGAGCTGGTGGCCTGGGGCGCGGGCCCGCGGGCCAGCCAGTTCCTGGTGCTTGGCGGCAAGGCGCGCGCGCTCCTCCAGGGCCGGGCCGCGGTCAGCGCGGACGACGTCCGGGCGCTGGCGCGGCCGGTGCTGCGGCACCGTATCATCACCAACTTCCGCGCCGAGGTGGCCGGGGTCTCGTCGCCGGACATCGTCGACCACCTGCTCGAGAGCGTGAAGCCCTGATGCGCCACGTCCTGCTCGCAGCGCTGTGCCTGGCCGGCTGCGCCGGGCCGGCCGAGGAGCTCACCCCGACCCCGGCCGCGCCGGACGCAGGGACCGCGCCCGTCGAGGCCGCGCCCGCCGAGGCCGCGCCCGTCGAGGCCGCGCCCGCCGAGGCCGCGCCCGCCGAGGCCGCGCCCGTCGAGGCCGCGCCCGCGGTCGTGACCCTGGAGGCCCGCGCCCTGTGGGTCACGCGCTGGGACTTCGCCTCGGCCGAGGACGTGCGCGGCATCCTCCGGCGCGCCCGCGCGGCCGGCTTCAACCTGGTGCTGTTCCAGGTGCGCGGGGTGGCCGACGCCTACTACCGCTCCAGCCTGGAGCCCTGGGCCGCGTCGCTCGCCGGCCGGCTGGGCAAGGACCCGGGCTGGGATCCCCTCCAGGTGGCGGTGGACGAGGCCCACGCGCTGGGGCTCGAGCTGCACGCCTGGGTCAACCTGGCCACGGCCTGGAAGGGCGCGTCGCCGCCCGGCCGGAGCAGCCCGCGCCACCTCCTGCGCGCCCACCCGGCCTGGCGGGTGGTGGACCGACAGGGCCGCCCCATGCCCTGCACCGACGCGGGCTACGTGTTCGTCTGCCTGGCCAACCCCGAGGTGCAGGCCCACCTGGAGGCGGTGCTGGTGGAGATCGCCACCCGCTACGCGGTGGACGGGGTGCACCTGGACTACGCCCGCTACCCGGCGCGCGACACGTCCTACGACCGCGCCTCGAACCGCCTGTTCCGCGCGGCCCGGGCGCGCGATCGGTCGCTCACCCGGGCCGCCTGGCAGCGCGAGGAGCTCACCCGGTTCATCGGGCGCCTGCGCGATGCGCTGCACGCGGCGCGGCCAGGGCTGTTGGTCAGCGCGGCGGTGACCGGCATCTGGCAGGACCTGTGGGGCTGGGGCGGGGTCACCCAGGGCTTCCACGACTTCCACCAGGACTCCCACCTGTGGGCCGCGCGGGGTGTGGTGGACGTGCTGGTGCCCATGATCTACTGGCGCCCGACACGCCAGCCCGGAGCGCGCACGGACTTCCGCACGCTGCTGGCGCACTTCGCCCCGCTGCGCGAGCAGATCGGGCTGTGGGCCGGGATCAACGTGGAGGCCGGGGACCTGACCACGCTGGCCGAGGAGGTGACCCTGGCCCGCGAGGCGGGGCTGCCCGGCGTGGCGCTGTTCGCCTGGAAGGCGCTCCTGGACCGCGGCTGGCTCGAGACGCTGCCGCGGGAGCTGTTCCCCGGCCCGGCGGCGCGGGTGCCGGGCCGCGGGGCTCACTCCCCGGGCAGCCCTCCCGACCCGCCTTCCTCGCCCGGCCCGTCGTCTCCGCCGGGCAGCAACACCAGCAGCGTCCAGCCGAGGCGCGCGATGTGCGCGTGGCTCACCAGCCTCGGGCCCGCGCTGGTCTCGAGCTCGAGCGCCTCGCTCGCGTCTGCGGAGAGCGCGCCGCGGAAGTAGGCCTCGACCTCCTCGCCCAGCTCGGCCACCCGGGCCACCTCGAAGCGCTCCTGCCAGCGCAGCGGATCCGCCGTGTAGGACGTGTCCACCACCGCGGCGCCGTCCGCGCGCAGGAGCAGCCCCCGCCCGCCCGGGGCGACGCCGGTCACGAAGCGCACCAGCATCTCCTGCAGCGCCTCCAGCGAGAGCTCCAGCCCGACCACGCCCTGGCGCGCGCCGCGGGCCTCGATCGGCGCCACGCAGGTGAGCAGGAGCCCGCGGCCGCTGGCGTCCACGTGCGGGTCGGTCCAGGCGGGGTGGGCCGCGGCGAGCGCCATGCCGGCCAGGTACCAGGGCCGCCGCGTGGGGTCGTACTCCGGCTTGTCGGTGAAGCGGCTGTAGCCGGGGAAGGTCAGCAGCGCGCCGCTGCGCGTGCCGAACACGGTGTAGGGCACGTCCCCGCGGGTGCGCAGCACGCCCTCCACCTGAGGCGAGAGGCGCGCCAGCCGGCGGGCGTCCTCGAGGGCCAGGGCGCGGGCCGGGCCGGCGGCGGCCCAGGGGGCGAGCTTGACCGTGCCCTCGGCGAGCGACAGGGGCTGCGCGGCGCCGGGCGCGGGGCCGAAGTCCGGCGGGCGCGTGCGCGCCGCGAGGTAGTCCTCGTCCAGGTAGTAGCCGTCGCGGCCCGCGGGCGTGCGCGCCCGGGGCGGGAGCAGGCCCGCCGGCATGCCGAGCAGCGCCTCGGCCGCCAGGCGGTGCTGGCCGACCAGCGCCTCCAGGTCGAGCAGGTAGCGGTCGATCAGCTCGGCCTGGGCGACCACCGAGCGGGCGATCATGCGGCGGTGGGCGACGCGCGCCAGGCGCTGGTTCTCCCAGGCGAGCTGGCGCTGGCCTTCGATCGCCGCCAGGTTGTCGAGCACCAGGCTCTTCTGCTCCGAGATCAGGTAGAAGCCGCCGGCGATGGCCCCGGCCAGCACGGCGATGAGCGACAGCACCAGGTAGCGAACGACCCGCACGCGGCGCGCGAGGGCGGCCGTCGCGCGGGCGCGGGTGTCGACCAGCGCGCCCAGCCGCGCGCGGTGGGCGCGCACGCGCTCGCGGAAGGCGGGGTCCTCGGACTCCTGAGCCGACCGATCCATCAGCTCCAGGCGCGAGCGGGCCAGGGTGAGGTCGCCTCGCTCGAGGGCGATCTTGACCTGCAAGATGAGCGCGTGCAGCAGGCCGGTGTGCGCCTCCTCGTTGCGGCTCCACATCTGCAGCGCCTGGCGGTAGGCGCCGATGCACTCGCTCAGCCGCCCGTACACCATGGCCGCCCACTCGGGGCTGAGCCGCTCCAGGCGCGGGTCCTCGGGATCGCCGCGGGCCGCGCGGGCCTGGACCTGGGCGAGCACCTCGCGCGCCCGGTCGCTGGCGGCCGCGCTCTCCGCGTGGCGCCGGTAGGCCTTGAGCTCCACCACCAGGGCCTCGACGCTCGGATAGCGCTCCTCCTGGCGGGCCTTCAGGGCGCGGGTGGCGATGCGCCCGAGCTCGGCCGGGAAGGGCTTCACCCCGGGCACGGCCTCGGGCGGGGTGAGCTTCCCGGCGGCCGCCTTGCGCACCGCCTGCAGGATGCCCTCGCCGAAGTGGGGCGGGTGGCCGGTCAGCAGCTGGTACAGGACGCCGCCCAGCAGGTAGACGTCGGTCGCGGGCCCGAAACGGGTCATCTCCCCGCGGGCCATCTCCGGCGCCAGGTACGCCGGGGTGCCCACGAGCTGGGCCTCCCTGGAGGGGTCGAGCAGGTAGGGGTTCTGCTCCCCGAAGGGCATGGCCAGGCCCCAGTCCATGACCAGCACCTCGCCGTAGGCGCCGATCATCACGTTCTCGGGCTTGAGGTCGCGGTGCAGGATGCCCCTGGAGTGGGCGTAGGCCACCGCGTCGCACACCTTGAGCAGCACCTCCAGGTGGTCCTCGAGGGTCATGCCGGCGGCGCGCGCCTCCACCCGCTCGCGCTCCGCCCGGTTGCGCACCAGGGCGGGCTCGAGCAGGTGCTCCCAGCTCACCCCGGTCACCCGCTTCATGGTGAAGAACAGCCGCCCGCTCCCGTCCTGGGCCAGGGTGTGCACCGGCACGATGTTCGGGTGCTCGAGCGAGGCGGTGATGATCGCCTCGTTGGTGAACATCTCGAGCTCCATGCCGGTGGTGCCGGCCTGGTCGGCCCTGGCCTTGCGCGCCACCTTGAGGGCCACGTCCCGGCCGAGCGCCTCCTGCCTGGCCAGGCACACGACGCCCATGCCGCCCCGCCCGAGCACGTGCTTGACCTCGAAGCCGGCCGGGGGGATCGCCTCGCCCACCTCGACCTCGCCCTGCTCGTTGAAGCGCACCAGGCGCCCGGCCCGGTGCAGCACCTCCTGCGGGATGCGCTGGGAGGCCCCCTCGTCCCCCAGCTCCACGTCGAGCTCCGCCGGCGCGATCGTGGCGCCCACCCCGCGGCCCCGGGCCTGCTGGACCGACACGGCCCGCTGGATGGACGGCTGGAACGCAGGCGGGATGGGCTCCCCGTCGAGCGAGGACAGATCGGGCGGCACCTCGTCCATGGCGCACCTACCAGAGGAAGATGAGGGTCAGCAGGCCGAACAGCGGGAGCAGGAACCCGAGCGACCAGAGCATGAAGCCGAAGAAGGTGGGCATCCTGAGCCCGCGCTCCTCGGCGATGGCCTTGACCATGAAGTTGGGCGCGTTGCCGATGTAGGTCATGGCGCCCATGAACACCGCGCCCAGGCTGATGGCCACGAGCAGCGTCTGCTCCACCCCGGCCACGCCGACCGCGCCCGGGGGCACCCCGAGCGATCGCGCCAGGGCGAAGAACACGACGTAGGTGGGCGTGTTGTCCAGGAAGGCGGACAGCGAGCCCGTGGCCCAGAAGAAGGCCGCCGGGCTGGCGACCCCCAGCTCCGCGCCGCGGGCCTGCAGCATCAGGATGGGCGGGATCATGGTGGCGAAGATGCCGGCGAACAGCACCGCCACCTCGACGATGGGGTAGAAGGTGAACCGGTTGGCCGCGCGCGCCGCCCGCGGCGTGCCGAACCAGGACGCGAGCGCCAGCGCGATCAGCACCCCCTCGCGCGTGGGGAAGGGCACCACCCGCTCGGTGAGCAGCGCGACGGACAGCACCACGCCCAGGAGCAGCGGCCCGTTCAGCCAGGCCCCCCGCACCCTGAGCGCGGTCTCCTCGGCGGCGTCGCGCGCCAGGGCCTCGGCTGGCTCCCGGCGGTAGTGGTAGGTGTCCAGCGTGTAGTACACGGCCAGCAGCAGCCCCACCGCCACGGCCCAGGGCATGCCCAGCCGGAAGGTCCAGGTGAAGGGCACGCCGGCCAGGTAGCCCATGAACAGCGGCGGATCCCCGAGCGGGGTCAGGCTGCCGCCGATGTTGGCCACCAGGAAGACGAAGAACACGACGGTGTGCACCACCCGGGTGCGCTGCTGGTTCGTGGTCAGCAGCGGCCGGATGAGCAGCATGGCCGCGCCGGTGGTGCCCATGAGCGAGGCCAGCAGCGAGCCCAGGGCCAGGAAGGCGGTGTTGACCCGCGGCGTGGCGCGCAGGTCCGCCTGCACCGCGATGCCGCCCGAGATGACGAACAGCGAGGCCAGCAGGATGATGAAGCTCAGGTACTCGCGGCCGGTGTGGGCCAGGGCGCCCAGGCCCCCGTCCTGCAGCCCGATGTACACGAGCACCGGCAGCCCCAGCAGCGCGGAGACGATGGCCTTGTGGCGGTTGGGGTGCCACAGGCGCTCCTTCCACAGGGGCGCCACCGCGATGGCCAGCAGCATGAGCGCGAAGGGCGCGATCCACAGGGGCGACAGGGCGCGGCCGAGCGTGGCCGCGCCCTCGCCGGCCGCGGCCGGCCCGGCCAGCCCGAGCAGGCTCGCCGCCCCCACGCCCACCGCCGTCCAACCAGGCCTCATGCCGGATCACCTCCGCGCTCCCCGGGGACCGCCGGGAAGGTACCAGAATCCGCGTCCCTGCGCCAATCCCGGGCCTGGCAATCGGCGCCCCGGGCTGGTACCTTCGGGCTCTGCGCGGCCGGGCTCGTGGCGCAGCGCTCCGGGGAGGAGCCCCCGATGGCCCAAATCCTGATCGTCGAGGACCAGCCGATCGTGGGCGGCCGCATCGCCCGGCTCCTCGGCCGGGACGGCCGGCACCAGGCCACCCACGAGGTGAGCGGCCTGCGGGCGGTGGAGCGCATCCTCACCGCGCCCCCCGATCTCGTCATCCTGGACCTCGGCCTGCCCGACCTCGACGGCCTGGAGGTGCTGCGCCGGGTCCGGCCCCACTACCGCGGGCCCATCCTCATCCTGACCGGCCGGGTGGGCGTGGCGCGCGTGGTCGAGGGGCTGCGCGCCGGCGCGGAGGACTACGTCGCGAAGCCCGTCCCGGAGGAGGTGCTGCTCGCCCTGGTGGAGCGGCGGCTCCAGGACTGGCAGGTGCTCGGCGCGCCGTCCCCCGCGCCGCCCCAGCGGGAGGGCCCGCTCCAGGTGGGCCCGCTCGAGGTGGACCCCGTGGCCCGGACCGCGAACGTGGCGGGCGTTCCCCTGGCGCTCACCGACAGGGAGCTCGACCTCCTCGCGGTGCTCGCGCGGGCGCCCGGCGTGGTGCACACCCGGGCCGACCTCGAGGCCAAGCTCCGGGCCTGCGGCTGCGCGATCCGGCGGCGCTCGCTCGACCTGCTGCTCTCCAGGCTGCGGGCCAAGCTCGGAGACTCCGGGGAGCGCCAGGAATGGCTGCGGACGGTGTACGGCCGCGGCGTCATGCTGCGCGACCGGCCCGGGGGGTGAGCCGCCGCCCGTGTGACAAACCTCTCAACTTGTCGCGCCCCCCCGAAAAGTCGGTACCCGCGTGCGCGCCGGGTGCTATCCTCGGGCTGGGAGGACTTGGGGACGCGCCCATACCAGGACACAAGCGACGGCTCCGGGATCATCGGCTACGAACTCGGCGAGGACTTCATCGACGTCTACTTCGCGGACCACGCCTGCCACCGCTACTCGAACCTGAGCGTGGGCGTGCTGCACGTGGAGTCCATGAAGGCGCTGGCCGAGCTGGGCCAGGGGCTGGGCGCCTACATGCAGGCCCACCCGGCGGTCAGGACCGGCTACATGGTGAAGCTCCGCTGAACCGCGGCGCGCGCGTCGGCGGCCGGGAGGTCGCGGGCGTCGAGCAGCACCTCGGGGGCGAGCGGCGCCGCGCGGCCGAGCACCCGCGCCAGCACCTTCAGCACGGCCGGCTCGGCCCGCACCAGGTGGCGGGCGAGCGGGTTCAGGCGCGCGATGCGGGCGCGCGGGATGACCGCCGGGGGCGCGTCCGGGTCGAAGCTCAGCGCGAGCGCCGCCCGGGTCGCGGGCAGGAACCGGTACCAGCTCTCCTCCCTCGGCGGCGCCGCCTGACCGTTCGCGAGCGAGGCGAGCAGCTCGAGCGGATCGACCAGCCACCAGTCCAGCTGCAGCCCCCGGGGCGCGCCCCCGTGCGCCAGGCGGTGCAGCTCCCACTCCAGCCCGAGCAGCGCATCCAGGAACGCGGCCAGAAGCCCGGTCGAGGCGAACAGCCGCTGGTAGAGCGCGAGGAGCGGCGCGGGCGGCGTGGCCGCGGCCGCCAGGGCGGGCAGGTCCGCCCGGTGCCCGGCCACGAACCCCTCGAGCCCCTGCCAGGCCCGCTCCTCCGCGCCCGGGTCCCGGGCGAGCAGCAGCTCGAGCGCCCAGGGGAAGGCCTCGTGGGCCAGCGCCTCGGGCGCGGCCGCGCGCGCGAGCGGCTCGCCGAAGAAGGCGCGCAGCAGCAGGCTCGGGCTCCCCTGGCGGAGGTGCGCGGGGAAGCGCCGCTCGATCTCGGCCTGGATCGCGTCGTCGTCGAGCTCCGGGCAGGCCGCCAGGAGCTCCCCGAGCCCGCGGTGCAGCTCGACGTTCTGCCGGGTGCGCAGCAGATCGCGGGCGCACAGGCGCCCGGTGCGGAG
>Ga0116143_10001404_pt1 | contig 29231 bp, 34 predicted proteins | sample AD_UKC034_MetaG_FD_89745 | JGI IMG/M metagenome (GOLD analysis project Ga0116143, IMG submission 89745) | Active sludge microbial communities of municipal wastewater-treating anaerobic digesters from USA - AD_UKC034_MetaG | ecosystem: Engineered > Bioreactor > Anaerobic > Digestate | place: USA... | reverse complement strand
CTTGGAAGCTTCCCCGATTTCAGAGCAACCAGTATCGAGAGGCTATAAGTTGAGCCTTATGCATCTCGGTTTTTATAAAAACGAAGACCGAGCCTTCCGTGCCCTTGTGCACGGATAAAGGCGAGGGACAGAGGACGCTGAAAGCGGACAGAGGACCCAAGCTTTGCTTGGGGATATTTTTTTATTGACAAAAACTAGAGCAAATTTGTAAAATGCATTTAAGACACCAAAAGGGGGTGACCGGTGGGGTCCCGAAGGGGAACTTCGGTAGAATCAACCTCCTCTGTCCCACTACGTGGTCCTCTGTCACCTCACATGCGCGCCACCTACGGGGCGCTTGTTCGGTTCTAAGGGATCAAAAACACAAACCGAGATGACAACGAGTACTTCGTAAGAAGTACGACATGAGAGACCGCACCACGGCAGGGGGGCGTGTATCCACCTAAATTCTAGTGCACAGAAACCAAGACTCATCGCATCATAATGCAACGGGGGGGTCTGGGGGGGTTTTTTTGCCAAGAGTCTAACGCAGTGGCTTGTTTTGATTTTATTGGTCTTTATGGTCGAACGGCCCACCAGATTTGATTTCTAGTGAGCCGTTGATTAACTTGGGCTTGCTTAAAAGTACCAGGGACCGTTCTAGCCGTTCAGGCCGTTTCTGGCAACAAAATTAAAAGGAGTAAAAATGCATAAAGTTAGGGACGTTGTACGTCTATGGAACGAGAATTGCGGGGAAATGACCAAATGCTCTGGATTACACCAAAAGCGCGTAGATAAAATTAAGGCAATGCTTGCATTTGGCGTCGATGAACAAACCTTTATAAAAGCTGTCCAGACCGCCGCAAATACGGCTTTTTGCTCTGGGAGCAACAAATTTGGGTGGAAGGGCACAATAGACTGGATATGCAATCCAGAGGTCATTTGTAAGATCCTAGAGGGTTATTATTTACCAAGGGCGAAAAGTGCAGCAATCAAAATTGACCTATGCTGAGGCCATTAGGCTTGAGTTAAGTGAACTCAACACAGCAAAGCCAACGCAAGATTATGTTATACCTGGCCTTGAGCCATATTACTCTGATGCGCCAGAATTTTTGCTCGAAGTGCAGAGGTCTATACTTTCTCCGCCTGACCCAATTTATTTAAGGGACGAAAAGACAGGTGGTTTGTCGCCAATAGACAACATCATGTGCGGCATAAGGCCGCATGAAATAACCATAGTCTGTGGAGCCAGCGGTAGGGGTAAGACTCAGTTCATGGTTTATATAGCTGAAAGATTAAGAATGCTTTCTGTTCCACAATACATAGCCTCAATTGAGAACGGGAGAGAGGACTTTGTAAGGAGGCTTATATCGTCGCATATTGGCGAAAACTGGAACAAGGGTCTTGCAATTAACCCAGATGAATTAAATAGAAAATTTCCAGCAGGCATCAATCAAGTTGTTGGCGATTGTATGTATTTTCTTAATATGAATGGAGAATTTCCAGTTGAGCTACTCACGCACTCGCTTGCTTCTGCTTATTTAAATCACGGGATAAAGGTTGCTATTATAGATAACCTGAACTTTTTTTGCACAGAGGGGAATGACAGGGACAATATACAGGAGATGAGAAAGGCGATGAAAGCGCTGGCTCTTTTTGTGAGACAAACGCCAATACACATCTTCCTGGTTGCTCACCCCAAAAAGGGGGACAGGGGTGCAGAGTCAACCAGAATTGAGACAGAGTATGATATTTATGGATCGCTTGCGATCACACAACTAAGTGACAATGTAATTTTATTCAACGAGCCAACACAGGAGATGATTGATAATAGTTCTGGAACTATAAACCAATCATTTAGGGAGTTAAAATTTGTTAAGCTTAGAAGATCTGGCGACACAAGAGATAGAATTGTTTTAATGAGGGTTAAAAATGGAGTCAAATATGAGCAGTATGGAAGTTTTAAGTATGAGCCTAAGAAAAGCGATGCAGACAATAGAAAACAATATTCCAGATGAACTTTTACCTTCGCTGATATCTTGGTGCGACGATAACGGGAAGGGCTGGACCAACGCCGAGAAAGACTTTTTCTTTAATTTTAATCAGGCTATCGCTATGGGGGACTTTGGCCGCGCAGAAAAATTATGTGAAGAATGGTCTATATTGTGCGTTTCGATGATTAAAGAATTTTTCCCAGCATGTAGCGAAAAGATGAAGATATTTTGGTTGAATAAAAAATTGGAGAGAAAAAATGTCAGACGGACTCAAGCAAAGAATTAACATAAACGGCCAAGTGGAGTGGTATGACCCAGTGACAAATAAAATTGTAGGCACAGAGGGACACAAGGCTGTCACGAGAAGAACCGGAGAGACAAAGCCTACGCAAATACATGAACACATTCCAGATAAGGCAAACCCGAATGACTTCCCAGCGAAGTCGTATCACTGGATACAGGACACGGAAGACAGGCTGATTTGGGCACCAAAGGGGACGAACCCAGATTCATTGCCGCGTCTTGTGTGGCCGTTTTCTGTGGTGACGTGCAACCAGGTTTTGAAGAAATTAATTGAAGGCAAGACTCTTCTTGAGATTTGCAAGGAGAAGGGGATGCCTCCGAGAGCTGTTATTTACATGTGGCGCAGGATGTATCCAGACTTTGACGCAGAGGTTAAGAAGGCGAAGGAACAGGCCGCCGAGTATATTGCAGATGAGGTGAGAGAGATCGCAAAGAACACGAAGACCAAAAAAGATGCGGTTGTGAACAAGGTGAAGATTAATGCAAACCAGTGGCTCGCAGAGAAACAGGCTCCATCGTTATACGGCGCATCAACAAAGAATAGCGGCCCGCCACAGGTGAATATCGTGATTCAGACAGGCGTTCCACAGCCTGAGGTTGACGTTTCTGTTAAGACAAGTGAACATTCTGAAGAATGTCATCAAACGTCGTCATCGACACAGGATATCGCCCCAGAAAGCTACAAGAACATCTCCACAGAGTCGTCAAACGATTCAGCGTAATTGTTGCGCATCGACGAATTGGGAAAACGGTTTTCTGTATTAACCACCTTGTAGACAAGGGGTTGAGGAATCCGCTTCACAATCCACAGTATGCATACATCGCTCCATTTTATGGGCAGGTGAAGCGTATTGCTTGGGAGTATTTGAAACATTACACAAAAAATATTCCTGGTGTTGTAGTGAATGAAGCAGAGCTTCGTGTAGACATCCCGAGAGCAAACGACAAGGTGAGAATTATGCTCCTTGGCGCGGAAAATCCAGACGCACTCAGGGGTCTTTATTTGGACGGCGGAATCTTGGACGAATACGCGCAAATGATGCCAAGTGTGTTCAGTGAGATTATTCGGCCAGCGCTTGCGGACAGAAAGGGATTCGCAATTTTTATTGGGACTCCGAAAGGCCGTAACCACTTTTTCGAGTTGTTTGAGTACGCAAAAAATGACCCAGACTGGTTTGCGGTAATCTACAGGGCTTCCGAAACCGGTGTGATAGACCCAGACGAGCTTAGGGCGCTTAAAAAAGAGCTTGATGAAGACACCTACAATCAGGAGTTCGAGTGCAGCTTCAATTCTGGAATGGTGGGTGCGTATTACGCAAAGCAGATTATAGAACTTGAAAAGACTGGTCACATTTTACCACTTCCGTATGATCCTGCGCTCACGGTGAATACTTATTGGGATCTCGGGATAGACGACACGACTGCGATTTGGTTTGTGCAATTTTGTGGGAACGAAAAGAGGGTAATTGATTATCTGGAAGACTCAGGGAAGGGAATTCCTCAATATGCGAAAATACTACTTAGCGAAAAACCTTATAATTATGGAGAGCACGTCCTCCCTTGGGATGCAAAGGCCAGGGAGCTTGGGACAGGGAAAACCCGCGAAGAGACGTTTCGATCCCTGGGAATTAAGCCCACAAGAGTGGTTGCACGCCAGAGTATTGAGGACGGAATTAACGCCGTTAGACAGGTGCTCCCTATGTGTTACTTCGATGCCCAAAAAACCAAAAAGGGGCTTGATGCACTAAGAAATTATATGCGCGAATGGGATGATAAGATGTCCTGTTTTAAAAACAAACCCTTACATAACTTTGCGTCGCATGGGAGCGATGCATTCAGGGTGTTTGCAATGAATTATAGGGACACGTTCATGTCCAAAAACAAACAACTTCCAAGGGAAGCGGAGACAGAGTACAATCTATTTAGTTTATAGGGGAAATAAAATGAGTTCAATGACCACATGGAAAATTACTGACCCCGAGACTGGGGAGCTTTTTGTTGGAGAAGCTGGGACATCTGAGGCCGCATTAGACCACGCTCAAAGACAAATGGCTTCCAGACGCCAAGAGCGCGCAATGGCTAAAAAAAGGGAAGAAGACAAAAAAAACCTAGAAGAATTTTTAAAGCAACGCGAGGAAGCGCTTAAGCAATCTCAGGGAAGACCAGGAAGAAGCTCGATTGATTTGCTTGCGACAATTGGGCAAGCTAGCGGTGGTCAGATTGATTTGACTGGATAATTCATGGCTGAACAAAAAGAAAAAGTTAAAAAGATATTAGAACGCTTTGATAAAATGCGTGGTAAGCGAGCCATCTGGGAAGACCACTGGCAGACACTCGCTGATTATTACATCCCGAATAAAAACAATATCTGGCGCGTAGATTTTCCAGGAACAAGAAAATTTTCACATCTTTTTGATTCAACAGGAATGCACGCAGCGGAGCTTTTGGGTGGTGCGTTACATGGAATGCTTACAAGCCCGAATCTTTTATGGTTTGAGCTTACCACTGGAGAGCCAGAACTAGATAAACGCGATGACGTGCGTATTTGGATGGATAAAACAAGGGTTAAAATGCATGAGACTTTTAACCAGTCAAACTTCCAAGAGCAAATACACGAAATTTATTTAGACATGGTGATTTTTGGGACCGCTTGCTTGTTCATGGAAGAGGACGAAGAACTTCTTGTCAGGTTTAAAGCCATCCCAATTAAAGAATTCTTCATCGAAGAGAATGCACGCGGTCTAGTTGACACTGTTTACCGAGAGTTTGATATGACCGGTAAGCAGATTTTAGAGAAATTCGGTGATTCTGATGCAATTGATGCTGAATGTAAGCGCTTTCTGGAAGCAAAAAGAGATGAAGACCATAAAATTTGCCACGCTGTATATCCGAGAAGTGAATACAACGACAAAAGTCTAAACCCCAAAGATTACCCAGTTGGATCTTGTTACATACTAAAAGAAAAGGGCAAAGAATTAAGCGAAAGTGGTTTTAAGGAATTCCCATTTGCAGTGCCAAGGTGGTCAAAGGTTTCTGGTGAGACATACGGAAGATCGCCAGCAATGACTGCGCTACCAGATGTGCGAATGGTGAATGAAATGATGAAGGTTACACTAAAGGGCGCGCAAAAGGTTGTAGATCCACCAATTATGTTACCAGATGATGGGTTTGTGCTTCCTGTGAAGCTAACTCCTGGTGGTGTGAACTATTACAGAGCTGGATCTGCCGATAGGATTGAACCATTTGCTAACGACGCGAGAATCGACTTCGGTCAACAGGTCATGGAAGACGTTAGAATGCGTATTAAACAAGCGTTTTTCGTGGACCAATTAAAGCTTATTGAAAACAGGCCAGAAATGACAGCGACAGAAGTGTTGCAGCGCTCTGAAGAAAATTTAAGACTTCTTGGCCCAATGACTGGACGACAAAACAACGAATTACTGCGCGTGCTCATAGACAGGACGTTTGCGATGCACCTAAGAGCGAACGCACTACCACCAATCCCAGAAGTATTAAGTGGGAAGAAGGTAGACGTTCGCTATTCTTCAATGGTCGCTAAGGCTCAGAGAGTTTCTGAGATTCAGAATATTACAAGAACACTAGAGGTGGCCGCGCCATTTATACAAGCCGACCCAGCGGTGAGAGACAACCTGAATGGCGACGAAGCTCTGCGTTATGTGGCAAAGAGCTTTGGTGCCCCGCAGGAAATATTAAATAGTCTTGACCGTGTTAATGAAATTAGACAATCTAGGGCGGAAGCACAGCAAGAGCTTGCAGAGCAACAAAGGCAACAGGCAGAGGCCGATGTAGCTGATACGGCTGCAAGTGCTGTTTCGCAGGTAGCTTCAGTTTAAGGAAGATTTTGAAGCAAGAAAAAAAAGAAACAGTGATGATGAGACACGCGGATTATTACGACGTGTTTACAACCGACAAGGGTCGACTTGTTCTTTCTGACATCCTTGAGAGAGCGCACATCTTTAAAAGCACATTTAATGGGAATCCGCACGAAGCGGCGTTTATGGAGGGCGAGCGTAGTTTGGCTCTTCAAATACTAGCAATTTTAGACTTCAAACCGGACGACGTTTTGAAGCTATTGGACGAACAACGAAAATACAGGGAGAAGTATTATGGGGACAGGTGATATTACAGAAGGTTCCACTACCACTACTACAACCACAACCTCTTCGGGTACTGGTGATGGGACGGGCGCTGGCAATGGTGCCGCGCCTAAGTTTACGGGTGATGAGGTCTGGAAAAACTCTTTGCCTGGTGATTTGCATGAAGATCCGTCGATGAAAGCGATTAAGACGGTTGAGAATCTCGCGAAAAGCTATGTGTCCGCACAGAAAATGATTGGCGCAGAAAAGGTTGTGAAACCATCAAAAAACTGGGGTGACACAGAGTACGACCAATTTTTTAATCAGATCGGACGGCCAGAATCTCCAGACAAATACGAACTCAAGGTCGCAGACGGTGTTAAAACGGACGATAACTTTTTGAAGCAATTCAAAGAGGCCGCCCACAAGGTAGGTATGTTGCCACGTCAGGCGCAGGGCCTTATGGACTGGTACAACGCTCAGGTGACATCTGCCGTTAAAACCCAAGAAGATAACTCTGCGGCTGAAATGCAGAAGAAAATGGGAGCGCTTGAATCTGAATGGGGCGCTGCATTTGAGAAGAAGACAGCTGCCGCAGCAGCAGCTCTTAAAAAGGTTGCAGATGAGTCTATGGTTAAGGAAATTAAAGAGATGGGTCTTGGGAAGCATCCCACGTTTATTAAGCTCATGTCTAAGGTGGCAGAAAGCTTTGGGGAAGATAAGCTTGTAGGTGAGGGTGGCGGTAAGTTTGGAACCACACCACAGGAAGCCCAAAGAAAGATCAATGCCATCATGAGTGACCATAACCATGCGTACTTTAATAAAGATTCTGCGGCACATAAGGACGCTGTACAGGAGATGGAAGTGCTTCATATGGCCGTTGCAGCGGGGCGCAGATAAGGTTACAATTAAGTCAGTTTAATTTTAGGCACGTCAGGTAATTCCATTTGGAATCTGATCGAAACAATAACAATAGCGTTTCGGTGAGAATCCCAATGAGACATTTGGGGCCATTCCGATAGAACGAAACGTCAATAAGGGATGATAAAATGTCATTTCAAATTGATGACTGGCGGGTCCAGCAGTATACAAACAACGTATACACACTCAGCCAGCAAAAGGGATCTCGCCTCAAAGCTGCTGTACGCAGTGAATCGGTCCGAGGCAAGAACGCATTTATTGACCGCATCGGTGCAGTTGCCGCTCAACTGCGTGTTTCACGCCACTCTGATAGTCCTCAGATTGATACGCCTCACTCAAGACGTATGCTCAGTCTGTCTGACTACGAATGGGGTGATTTGGTCGATCAGCAAGATAAAGTCCGCCTGATCAATGACCCGACCAACGAATATTCCATGTCCGCAATGTGGGCAATGGGACGTTCGATGGACGATGTTATTATCAACGCGGCTCTTGGAACCGCTTACTCCGGTGAAGCTGGTGGTACTGCTGTAACATTCCCGAACGCACAGCGTTTGGTTTCTGTTTCTGCTGGTGCTCAAGCAAACCTCAACGTCCAGGCATTAAGACGCGCAAAACGCGAGCTTGATTCTGCGGACGTGGACCCAAGCATTCCACGATTTATCGCAATCAACTCAAGCGCACTTGAAAGCCTTTTAAGCGCGACTGAGGTAACATCGGCAGACTACAATAGCGTAAAAGCACTTGTTCAGGGCGAAATTGATACCTTCTTAGGCTTCAAATTCCTCCGACTTGAGCGTTTACCTGTGTCGCTTGCTGTTGGTTCGTCTTTCGATACGTCGACCGGTGCTGTTGGTTCTGGTGGTGGTAGTGTTGCCGCTGGTTCAAGAGCAATGATCGCATGGGCACAAGACGGTCTTGCATTGGGGATCGGAATGGACCCAGTTGGTCGAATTCAAGAACGTGCAGACAAGTCGTTTGCGACTTACGTTTACATGATGATGTCTCTCGGCGCAGTGCGCGTTGAAGAAGACAAAGTCGTGGAAATTATCTGCGCACAATAAGGAGAATGACGAATGGCAACATTATATGGATCAAATGCAACTCGTCGTTTAGTCAATAACCCACCCGATAAGGTCGATGCTGGTGTGCAACACGGTCGTGTACGCGTGTCTTACGACACATACACCGCTGCTGGAGCACTCAGTAACGGCGACGTTATCAGAATGGGTTACCTTCCGAAGGGTGCTAGGGTTGTTGGTTACTGGTTAAAATCCAATGACCTGGGAACCACTGGTACTTGTAAGGTTGGGTATGAAGCATCTGCTGACGCTGCTGAAGCCGCTGATGATGATGCTTTTTTTGCTTCGGTTGACCTCAACGCCGCAGCGATCACGCTTGACCAAGGCGACCAAGAAAATATGCCAGGATTGGGTAAAGAGTTCTCTGGTGAATGCCAGATTTCTATTACACTCACTGCCGCAACAACTGCTGCTGGAACGATTTCGTTCTGCTGCATGTACACGGTTGACTAATGGCAACTACAGCGGTTGAGATTTGTAACTCTGCACTGACTAAAATTGGAGCTGAGCGAATCACATCGCTGGAGGACGATTCTCCAAGGGCTGTGCTCTGTAACGAGCGTTACGCTTTATTGCGTGACCAAGTTCTCAGGGCACACCCTTGGAACTTTGCAATCAAAAGAGCGGCTCTGCCGCAGTTAGCCACAACGCCAGTATTTGAGTGGGCTTATGAATACCAACTCCCAACAGATTGCCTTAAGGTTTTGAACACAGAAGAACACTCAAGGTTTAAGGTTGAGGGTAGAAAGATTCTAAGTAATGAAGGCGCTCCGTTAAACATAAGATACATTTACAAAAACGAGAATGTTGGTGATTATGACCCAGTTTTCGTTGAAGCATTGTCATGCAGAATCGCGGTTGATCTTTGTTATTCGATTACGAATAGCACGACAATGGCGGAATCAATGCTCGCGGCTTACAGGGCACAGCTTTCAGAGGCCAGAAGCATGGACGCCCAAGAGGGTTCTCCAGAAGACTGGATTGTGGATGAATGGTTAAATGCGCACAGGTAATAAATGGCAAAATTTAGTTATGCTCAAAACTCATTCATTGCTGGGGAAATAAGCGAGAAAGCACAAGCCAGAACGGATCTTGAGCTTTACAAGTCTGCATGTAAAAAAGCGGAAAACTTCATAATTTATCACACAGGCTCGGCTGGTCTTAGGCCTGGTTTCGAGTATGCGGCGGAAACTGATGGAAGCGGATCAGAAGATGCTGCGCTAATACCGTTTGTTGTTTCAGACACAGAAGTTTATGTGCTTGAGCTTACGGACCAAAAGATCAGAGTTTTTGATGTAAATACGATGTCATTTGTGCATACGATAAGCTCCACATTTTCGCACGGGAGTCTCACTGTATCAAGCGGCTACCCAGCATCCAAGATACATGAAGTAAATTATGCTCAGCGTGGTCCTGCGATTTGGCTCACACACAAAGACCACTATCCACAAATAATTTGGAAATACGGCTCAAGCTCAAGCTCGTTTGGCATTCTTTCTTATGCGAGCCCGTTTAGTCTTTTAAATATAAATGGATCTACATTCACAATAGATTACAGAGCGGTGCCAAGACAGGATGTTAACGTAAACGCATCTGCTGCTTATCAAATAACTCCGAGCGCACTATCTGGTAGTATCACACTAACTCCAGGCGCGGCAGATTTCTTTGTGGCCGGATATATCGGCGGAATTATTAGGCTGCAAAACCCAGCAAACCCAGCACAATATCTGCACTGTTTTGTAACGGCTTTTAATGTGGGATCTCCAAACACATTAACGGCAACGGTTTTATCTAGCTCTACATGGACTGCGACTGCCGCAGCAACGACTTCGTATGAGCTTCCTGCGTTCGGCTTAACCGAGTTCAGTGGTGGCGGATTCCCAAGAACGGTTACGTTTCATGAAGAGAGAACGGCATTCGGTGGGAATAACTTGTACGGGAACAGAATTTTTCTGTCTAACTCAACATTGCATTATGTATTTGAGGCTGCTGACGGGTCAACAGATGCAGACGAGGCGACAAAGGTTGTGCTGGCAGATGGTAGGCCGACGCAGATAAATGCTCTTGTGTCTGAGAGATCGCTACTTGCTGGCGGGTCGTATGGGCCACATGCTGTAGCTGGAGTTTCTGGTGATAATATTACATTTACGGCAAAAACTGTGAAATCTCAAAGCGGCCAAGGCATTGGCTATGTGCAGGGATTCCAGGCCGATTCAGCATCAATACTTGTAGATAGGTCGCTACAAAGAATTTTGGATGTTGTCTATGACTTTGACTCTGATAAATACAACGTTTCTGACCTTAATTATCTTTCTGATCATATCGCAATAAAAAACCACCAGGGTAATTTTATATCTGCGACCGGATACAAGCGCCTTTGCTATCAGGAGGCAGACAACTCAAACATTATCTGGGCACTAAATAGCGCCGGAACGCTTATTAGCTTAACTTATAACAGAAAATTAAACGTTGTTGCATTTGCAACACACAAGATAGGCGGCAACTCTGATTCTGGGAATCTATACCCAGGCGAGGTTAGATCAATTTGCTCTGTGCCGTTTATCAACGCATCGTCTACAGTGGGTGGATTTGATGTTGTTTTCGCTGTGATCAAAAGACACATCAATGGATCAACAAAGTACTACATAGAGAAAATGGGTAGGCAGTTTTTCGGTACACACACATTTAATGCAAGTACGTTCATATTCGAAAACCCAGTATATTTGGACTCTTCAAAGATTGTAAACCAAGTATCAAGCACAACGGTAACTGGCTTTTCGCATCTAATTGGTGAAACAGTTGGTGTTCTTGCTCATGGTAAATATCTTGGAACATTTGTTGTTGATGGATCTGGAAATATTACGCTGCCGGTTGCGGTTAAGCGTGCCATAGTTGGCCTTCCGTATGTGGGATATCTGGAGCCAGTTAGACCGGAAGCTGGCTCTCAAATAGGATCATCGCAGGGATCTCCCAAAAGGATAGATAGGGTTGCAATCAGGTTTATTAGAACTGGACACGCTAAATATGGCAGAGATGAAACCAGGCTATATCCTGTTGGATTCCAGCAAAGCGGTGACATAGGTGATTTGTATGATCTTCCAGATATAAGCAATGTCGCATACGGTGATTTGTTCAGTGGTGACAAGGTGCTTGAGTTTCCGAATGGGTGGGACAGGGACGGCTTTGTTGTTGTTAAGGCTGACTTGCCGCTGCCATGTAATGTGGCGGCAATTTACATGCGCGGGGTAACGCACGATGGTTAGCGTTCAAAAATACAAAGATGGCGACCTTGATCAAATCGCGCCCAAGAATGTTTTCGGCGATAAAAAAGAATTCATGCCAAGTCTTAAAAAAAACATACAAAATGAAAACTGCGAAGCTTTTAGCGTCATGCTAGGCGAAAAGGTCATAGCGGTGTTGTGTGCGGCAAAGTTGCACAATGGTGTTGCTGAGGTTTTCACACTTCAAAGCGATGAGGTTCTAAAGCACCCAGTTGCGTTCCACAAGGCCGTCAGCAATGTGCTTTCTGATTACGAAAAAAAGCACAATCTACACAGAATTCAGGCTACCGTGCTAGGATCTTTCGTGCAGGGTTATAGATGGCTTAGGCTTCTTGGGTTCAAAATGGAAGCGGTGCTTCATAATTATGGGCCACAAAAACAGGAGTACCTTCTTATGGTGAGGTTGAACTAATGGCAGCGTTACCAGCAATTGGCGCAATTGGTGGCTTGGTTTCCGGTGGTTTCGGGGTTTATTCTGCCATTGAGGGTTCAAACGCAAGGGCTGACGCAGCAGCAAAACAAGCTGAGTTGATGCGCCTACAAGCGGTTGAGAACGACAGACGGCTCGCTGAGGAGCTTGCACTTGTAGATGAGCAGGAGCGGATAGTATCTGGCGAGCAGAGGGTAAGATTTTCAACATCTGGCACGGATCTAAACTCAAGGCTTGCGATACTGAATAAAACCAGAGAGCTTGCCATGCGCGAAAGAAAGCGAATTTCTTCTGCGGCACAATTTAGAAGTGAGCAAATCAGAGCCGGAGCAGACATAACCGAGGAGCTTGGAAGAAGAGAGTCCAGGGCTGGAATGTTTGAAGCGATTGGGCTTGGAATATCTACTGGTACGGGATTTATTAAAACAATAGACCCAAAGACTGGGAGTTTTTTTCAATACTAAGAGGGGAAAATGCCAACAATACCAGAATTTAAAAGAAATACCCCATCAATACCAGACGCTCCAATAGTGGCAAATGTCCCATCTGGTCTTGACTCAGACGCAATTGCTGGCACAAGGCTGGCTGTAGGTGTTTCACAGGAATTGTTCAGCATAGCGAATGACTACAAGGAGTCTTCCGATAAAGACTTTGCGTCTAAGCAATCACTTAATGACTTTGACGAATTCAACAGAGAAAAGCTTGCGATAGAAAACCAAACTGATTTCTCAAACCCAAACGAAAGCTATTCTGAGAAAATAAAAAAACTAATAAACGACAAGCTTAAAAGAGGCCAGCAAAACGCCCCGAATGAAAACGCTAGAAGACTATATGTTCAGAGGGCGTCTAACATTTTTGATAACGAGCTTGTCGGTGCGTTTTCAAAAGAAACACAAAAGCGAGTAAGCGCAATTGAGGGTAATATTCTTCTTGACTACAACAGAAGGGCGTCAAGTCTTGTTGAGATACCAAACTATGGCTCGCTTGAAACACATGTTACTGAGTTTGAGAAAACAGTTGATGATCAAAACAAGTTGCTATCAGTTGAGGCAAGAAAGGAACTGAAGCTTAAGGGCTCTGAGCAGATAGTTTCTGGCTTTTTGGATGGCCTGCTTGTCAGAGATGATGGCGCACAAATTGAGGCTTTTTTTCTTGGGCAAGCATCTAGCCAGAAAAGATCACAGATACAGAAAACTGAGTCGGTTAAAAAAACGCTAGAGCAAGCGCTTACAGATGGAAATATCACTCAGGAAATATACGAAAAAGAGATCAAAAAGGGTAATAGGACAATAACCGTAGAGCAGCCAGTTGAAGTTGGTTTTTCTGGGATGGATGTTGAGCCTGGGTCTGGGCTTGATAAATACATATCACCAGAAAAGAGACGCGACTATCTGATTAAGGCACAGAGCGCAAAACTAAGGGTTAAGTCGCATGAAAGTGCAAGACTGAGAAGGCAAGTAGAAGACAACATCCAGTTTATATCAACAAACGGGCTTAAGGGGTCTGACGCGGATGTTTTGATTCCAAGAATTAATTTAGCTGTGCAATCAAAAATAATTGATTCAGAGGTTGGTGACGAATACAAAATTGCAATTGCTTCTTCGGCTGCAAGATACGACATAGTGAAGTCGCTATCTGGCACACCCACTGTAAACATAAACCAGCAATCAATTCAAAAGGCCATAGATCAAACATTGGGCGCATCAATAGATACGGTTGTCAGGTCCGGTAGTGAGACTGATCTTGCATCAAGAAAAACATTTCAATTCAGAGTTAAGACAGAGCTTCAAAAAGACGTGGTAAAGATTGCAGATGACATCAAAAAACAAAGATCATCGGACGGTCTTGCTTATGTTATTGGAAGCAACGCAAAGTTAATGGAAGTGTCAAAACAGTCCGGATCTGGACCAGCGAAGAACTCTTCTTTTTTGAAGGAAGCGCTTAGGCTGCAAAAGCAGCTTGGTATCCCGCAGCGCGTACTCACAAACCAACAAAGAGATCAGTACATAAACCTTTTTAACTCGCTTAAGAACAATCCAGAAAAGGGTGTGGCTGCATTCAATCAGATGAGAAGCCATTATGGCGATTATTTTGATGAAGCGCTTGGCGAGATTGTTAAAAAAGAAAAAGACCTTTCACATCTTTGGCTAGCTGCGAAGGTTGGTAGTGATGCATCCAGAGAGAAGATTCTAGGCAATATCTACAACAAAGACCTTTCAGAATCATCTAGGAACAAGAACGAATCGCTTGATAAAAACCTTCCAAATGCAGTTAAAACAGCGGTTTCAGCGTATTCGTCACCGTTGACAAGGCAGATGACAAACTCAATACAGATTAAAGAGCTTCAGGAATCAATGATTGAGCCGGTTTTAAATGAGGCCAAAAGAATTCATGCACTAGACCAAAACAATAGAAATGCAAACGATATAGCCAAAGAAGCTGTAAAAAACATCCTTGGCGAGACTTTTGAACCCGTAACGTCTGGGCGATCGAGTCTGCTTGTTCCAAAGTCACAAAACGGCAAACAGATTGACCCAAGAATTGTTGGCTCATTTGTTGGATATTATTCAAAAGAAGAAAACATAAAGAAATTAAACATTGGCTGGGTGAATAACTTCAATGAAAAGCAAGAAGATAAAGGCAAGTCTGACCAGGAGAAAGACAAGCTTGCAATTGCTGCAATAACATCTGGTGCTCCAAGATGGGAGGTCGATAGGTCTGTGGGTAAAATAACCCTTGTTTACACAACACCATCTGGGCAGAAAAAAATTGTCAGAGACAGGCTTGGTAACGAAATATCCAGAACATTCTTAGATGTGATGAACGAGTCTGAGAATAACGCAGAGATACTGAGGGGTGTTAGGTAGTGGTTGACCAGGTTCCTTTAGTCCCTATTGTAGAAAGCGAAAGTACGGTGCCAGATGCGGACACACCACTTTTGCCAGCTACGTTTGGGGAGCAGTTTCAAGCAGCGCGTGACATTGTTTTTGAAACAAGTGGGACGGGATTTGCTTATTTTGAAGAAGAAAAACAAAGAATTCGTGAGGCAGACAAAAACAGAATCCCGTTTAAAGAGCTAAACGAAATGTTCCCAGACGCTTCTTATCCGTTTCATAGGGATATGCCGATGGCAGAAGCGCTGGAGGTTATGCGACGAGATAGATTCGTCAGAGAAAAGCAGGAAGTAATAGAAAGCTCTGGTTCTTCTATAGGCGGCGCTCTTGGTAATATATACGGGAATATTGAGGACTACAGACAGGCGGGGATTAACGCAGCCATAACTGCGGCACTGCCAGTTTTGGGTGCAACACTGGCGGCAAGCAGGGTTGGCGCGCAAATACCAAAAACTGTGGCTTTTTTAAGAAGCACATCGACTGGCGCTGTTTTGTCAAAAAACATCGGCGAAAATATAGTCTCGCAAGCCTTAGCTGACATACCAAAAATAACATCAGAGGATTACGATTACGGCGCAACAGATGTTTTTGAGAATGTTTCATCCGCCGTCATATTCGCTGGCCTAACGACCGCAATTGATGCTGGTATCAGGTATGGTGCCAATAAATATAAAAACAGAGCAATACGCGGGACAGAGCAGCAATCTTTTATCGAAACTACAAACAGGCTCCTGAATGACGAAAAACCAAGCGTTGAAAGAATAGCTTTGGAGCAAGCAAAGAAACAGTCTGGCGAGTTTGTGCCTGGATCTAAGTTCACAGCAGACGATGCTACATATAGGCCAATTTTGCCAGATCAGCCGATAAGAGGGTTTTACCCGTCTAAAGATTCTATTGGTGTGACTGAACTTTCGCCTGGGAACATAATTACGGATGATCTTGGGCCAGTCACAGCGTTCACCGACAATCCGTTTGTGGCAAACGGCTCTGGTGCTTCTTTTGCAGAGGTAAACATACCGCCAGGTAAATACATTGATGCGTCGCTACCACCAGATGATGCGGTTAAGGGTACGATAAAGCCAATACTTGAAAAGCTTGGAATCAAGGACGTTGACTCATACTTTAAGTCAAACAGTCTTTATGATGCAATTCAAAGAATTGTTGCGAATGAATCTGCGCTTAAAATAGACGAAGGGGCTGTGGCTGGATTTTATAAAAGCCTAAAAGACAGCGGCATTGATGGATTCCATTACAAATCATCCAACTTGGATGGAGTGCAAACAAATGACCACAATATAATAGCTGTTTTCGACCAATCGAAAGCAAGCAGGGTTGTGGACCACAAATCAAGCGAATCAGTACAAGGATCTCTGACCGAGGATGAAATAGGATCAATTAAAGACGCAGAATCATCTGATAGGCACTTGTTCGACGATAAAATAGAATCAAAGATTGTTGAAGAAGTTCAGGATGCGCAAACAGATAAAACCCTTTCTGATCTGAACAACGAAGCACAAGAACTAGAGGCTTTTGTAAAACAGCAAGAAGCAGATGGGTACTTAAGCCAGGAAGACATAAAAGAGCTTGGTGACGTAAAGACAGAAGAACAAAAAGATAATTTAATTTTAGATGTAATGAGGAAGGCAGATATCTGCCTTGGATCTTAATATGGCAAAAGATTGCGTTAAAAAACTAGAAGAGATTTTTGCGGACGCGCTTAAAGACACTCTTTCAACGAAAGAGATCAAAGATGTTGTTGAAGCTATTTCTGCGGCAAGAAAAGCAGGTGGTATTGACCCAATTTCACAAACTCGTGCAGCAAGAAAAAGTATAAATGAATTTGATAAGCTGAAGGTAGCAAAGAAAATAGAAAGACTTGGCAACATAAACAAGATAACAAAATCAACAAACAGCATTGTTGAGTTGCACGCAAAAGACCCTGTTTTTGGTGTTGTAAAAACAATAGAGCTTCTGGACGCCACCAAAAAGGGCACACAACACAGGTTGATGAACTGGTTTATATCTGAAGCAAGAAAATCTGGTGTTTTAGAGTATTTCCAGTACGGCAACAAAATGGGCAAGCTGGATGCAGACATAATGCAGGCAGTTTACGAGCTTTCAAGTGGTGGAATAAAATCAAAAATACCAGACGACGCTGTCAGGGCAGCAAAGATTGTTCATAAGTTAAACCAAAAAACGCTAGCGCTCATGAACGACGCCGGATATCAGGTTAAAAACCTTCCTGGGTATATCGTGAGACAGTCGCACGACCCAATTAAGATCAACCAAATGGGCATGGACAACTGGAAAAAGCTTGTTTTGGACACGGTTGATAGAGAAAAGACATTTGGTGACTTTGCAAACGATGAGATAAAAATAAACAACTTCCTGAATGATATATACACCGACATAACAACAGGAAGACACGACAGGGTTATGAGAGAGAATCTTGTCGATGGGTTTGGGGCAAATATATCAAAAGCCCGTGTGCTACACTTCAAAGACGGCTTATCGTATTACAACTACAACAGACAGGCTGGGCCGAGATCGCTTGGAGCCGCTATTTTTAACAGCATACAACACACAGCGAAAAGCGTTTCGGCAGCTTCCATTTTGGGGACAAAACCAAGAGATGGGCTTGTTGCGCTACAAAACAGGCTTATAAACGCATTTAAGGGCAACCAGAAAATAGTCCAGAACATAACAAACTCTGCCACCGATATGCAGAGACAGCTAGAGGAGGTGATAGGCTCAGCGCATCCTGGCTATAGTGTCGCATCTCGAGTTGCAAACGCTGCAAAAACATTTAACAACATCACGCTTCTTGGCCGAGCTGTTATTTCATCGATCCCAGACTTGGGCAAGGCTGCAACCGCTCTCAGGGACGCAACTGGAAAAAGCTATTTAAAGGCATACACAGAAACAGTCTTTAATGGATTAAAGCTGATGTCTGGGGCTAGAAAAAGAGAAGAAGCCGAGCTTCTTGGGATTGCTGCCGACACATACTTGATGTCCAGCTTTGGCAATAACTATGTAGACGATAAGTTTTCTTCCGCGCTAAACCAGGTTAATAGGTGGACATTTAAAATCAACGGGCTAAGCGGACACGTTTCCAGGCTTCAGGGTTCTGTTGCTGTTGCGATGTCAAAGCATGTTGGCGCTCAGGCCGGTAAGGGTTTTTCAGAATTAAATGAAAGGCTCCTGAGAACTTTAAAATCTCATAGAATAAATGAAATTGACTGGAGCGTTATATCTCTCGCGCAAAAAGAAAAATCTCAATTCGGCGATCTTCTTACGCCAGAATCAATTGAGAACATACCAAATGAAAAGATCAAAGCGCTTGGAGTTGTTAATGTAGAAAGATACAAGCGTGATCTTTCGTCTAAATATGCCGCAGCAATCACGGATTACGCGCAATTTTCAACCGGTGAAATTAGACCCACGGTTCGGGCGCTTATTAGCGGCAAGGGAATTGTAAAAGAGGATTCTATTGCGTCTGCAATATGGGGCGCGATATTCCAGCTTAAATCATTCTCAATCAATGAGCTTGTCACAGCCAAAAGGACTCTACAGTCTGGTGACATGGGAGCGATTATACATCTTGCCGTTGGTTATACCGCAATGGGTTATTTAACGCTTGCGCTAAAAGATATAGTAGACGGGAAAGAGCCCAGAGATCCGACATCTCCGGAGGTGTTCGCAGAATCTATGGTGCGCGGCGGTGTTGGTGGCATTCTTGGTGATCTTGCATTTTCGACGGCACAATCAGACGACGCTTTTTCTGCAATTGGTAAAACGATGGTTGGTCCTTCGTTTTCATACTCTATTGATGCGATCAGGGCTGTATCGAAGCTTTACGACAAAGACACTGGGACTATTGACATAGAAAAAGCTGACCAGGATCTTTTAAAGCTAGGAATTAGATCATTTCCGTTTCAAAATCTTTTTTATGTGAGGCCAATTTTGAATTATTTGTTTTTAAGTAAGATTCAGGAGTCGCTAGACCCTGATCACATTAGTAAAATGGAACAAAGAATGTACGAAACTCCTGGGATAGTAAATGAATCGCAGCAGTTTCTATTCAGACCTAGAGGGCTAGAGCAATGACACTATCAGCGGCAGCGACAAGAATTCAATATGTAGGAGATGGGACAACAACCACGTTTGCAATCCCATTTTCGTTTCAAAGCAATGGTTCATACGTTGCAGTTTATAAGCGCGATGAGACAACAACTCCGGCGGTTGAAACGCTTCAAACAAATGGGTCAGATTACACCATCTCTGGGGCAAATGTTGTTTTCGGTGTCGCGCCTGTGGCGAACATAAAAATATTGATTATTAGGACACTGCCGTTTTCTCAGACTTTCGATGCGATCACGAACGGGGCATTTCTGGCAGAATCGCTAGAGAGTCAGGTGGATAGAATCACAATGATGCTTCAGCAGCTATCTGAGGAGCTTGACAGATGCGTAAAGTTTCCTATTACATACAACACCACTGATAGACGGCTTGCGGAACCTTCGCAGGGCAAATTTCTTAAATGGGATGGATCTGGTAACTTAACGAATGACACACTTGGATCGGTTTCATCGGCAACGGTTGATGGCTCTAATGTGGCGGTATCGAACGGTGCGACTGAATCCACAATCACACTGGGTGTTACTATGCCCAATACGAACTATAAAGTGTCTGTCTGCTGGAGAAACACAGTCGATGCAAGTCCAGACTTTCAGCCATTGGTTATAACTGCAAAAACAACAACAAGCTTTACTGTGAAATGGAACGTGGCAACAAGCTCTGCGAATTATTCGCTTGAGTACATTGCTATTGCATAGGGGAATATATGAAGAAACTTGTAACTTATTTAATTCTTGGGTTGATGCTGATAACCCCTGCGAATGCAGCAAAGTTTTCTGGCGGCCACCTAATTGAGAGATTTGCAACAATCACTTCTGCCGGTGGTACTACAACACTTACTGCCACAAGTGAGCGCCACCAGGTTGTGAGCGGTTCATCTAGCCAGAATGTGAAGCTGCCCGATGCAACGACTGCCAAGACTGGGATGAGCTTCACGATTTCAAATAAATCATCTGGCGTTGTTACTGTGCAATACAATGACTCTTCGACTCTTACGACCCTAAACCAAAACGAGTTTGTGGACCTGCTTCTGACATCGACTGGCACAAGCAATGGCACATGGGACTCAAAAAAAGCCGTATCTGGGGCTGGCGGGCTATATGATGGTGGCCAGAACTTAATTGATAATAACTCATTTGAGTCCAGCACATCATCATGGGTTGCTTCTGGAAGCTCTGTTTTAGCGCGCGTAACTACTGCTGCACATATTGTACCGCCTGGTGTGGCAAGTGGGTCTTGGGATGCTTCTGCGGCGTCTGAAACTTTGTCTTATGCGGCCACCACAATCACAGCAAACGACGGACTGAGTGGTCGCAATGGGGTTTTGTCGTGCGCTGTAAAAACAACTGCAACAGATATAAAGATGCAGGTGTACGACGGTTCGAGCGTGATTTCTCCGAACGCTGCAACGGACGTGGTTCCGAGTTCATCTGCGGGATTTGTTCGGTATTCTGTAAACTTTATTTTTCCGTCGAGCGGCACTGTACAAGCAAGATTTTTAAGCCAGAGTAATTCTGCTATTGCTTACATTGATGATTGTTTCTTCGGTTTGGCTGATGGGTTTAATGTTATAAATGTATCCCAAGCCCAGTTTATTGGATCGGGTTACGTTGCGTCGACCGCTAACTGCACCCCAGCTAGAACTAATACAGCGCTCGGAGCGTTCACTGACGATACTGACTGCCCTGGTGTTACTGTAGAATCAAACCCAGGCCCAGGAACGCTTCAAACTACAGACACAGACAATCTTGATTTCACATTCACGAACCTGCCCCCTGGTAGGTATCTGGTGGTTGCTCAGTTATCTGCGAGCGCATCGAGTGACTGGGCTGTTGCTATTAACGACGGGACTACAACAAGCGGTGTTGCTAACGGTAACGGAAACGCGTCAACCGCATTTCAACCGTCCATTACACTAACCGGAAACTTCGTCTACACATCTGCTGGTGATAGAACTTTTTCAATCTGGGGTAGCTCGGGAAGCGGTGCAATCACAATTCACGGAAACGGTGCTAACGGTAGAATGTCTATTAATGTTTACCGATACCCGCTTACTTCTGAGTTGGGGTATAGGGCTGATTTACAGCCAGCTACGTGGAGCGGAACACACGGAAATGATTGCTCATGGAGTGCGGTGACAACTTCATTGGGAGATCCTTCCGACGATGGTTCATGTACTTTTACAGAAAAGACAAACGTAAATTTTGGGTCTGTTTCGTCTTATGGGTCTAAAAAGCCTGGTATCACATTTACTCCAAATAGGGCTGGAACATATCAGGTGTGTGGAACCGCTAGTTACTCTGGAAACAATGAAACAACAGCGGTTGGGATAGCTCTATATGATGGATCAACACAAATGGGTTACTTCGGGGTTAATGCAAGCACAAAAAACCCAATTACCATTTGTGGCAACGTAGTTGCTTCTTCGGTGTCTAGCAAAACCGTTTCTTTCCAATTAGAAGACGGCGCATCTACAGAAGGTGTTTTGTCGGCTGGCGGAAACGGAATGGCGGTTGTTTGGAACATTACACTTATTTCAACAAACATACCGTCTCCAGTTTTGGTTGGCTCAGTTCTTAGTAACTCCTCAGGAGCTACCAAGACCATAAGTGCAACTCTTAATTGTGACGCTGGGTCCACAATTACGAGCCAGTCTGGGACGACTTCTGACGGGATCGCAACAATTAATAATATTTCGTCTGGTGTTTGCGCCGGAACATTTGCAAGTGGAACGTTTAGCGCGACACCGTATTCGTGCAACGCAGACATTAAGGGCTCAACGCTCGATAGCGATGCAAGGATAGACGCAACGTCTGCTACTGCATTCAACCTTTACTGTATTACGCCATCAACTGGAGCAGCCGCAGCATCTTGCGATGTTACTGTTAGTTGCTCGGGGCCAAGATAATGGAGATTTTAATGCTTTCGATTGGAATATTAATCGGTCTTGTAACAGCGTTGGTTGTATGGCACGGAAAATAAAGGACATTCTAAATGAAGACACACTCGTGCCAATTAGCCTTGTTTTGGTTTTCATTGGCGGCGTCTATTGGCTTAGTTCACTTTATTTCAACACTAACGCAAACGCTAAGGCAATCGAAGAAATGGCTAGAAATGAAGCAGAGACTCGGGCTATCCTTATGAGTATTGATCAAAGGTTATCTCGAATTGAAGGTAAGCTTGATGTTAATGAAAGGGAAGAATAATGGAAACGAAACCATCTTATTTGTCTAAAACACTTTGGCTGAACTTGATTGTAGCTGGGCTGTCTTTGTTTGCCCCAGGTGCAGCTCAGTTTATCTCTGAACATCCAACTGAGGTTATGGTTGGCTTTACAGTCGTAAACTTGCTCCTGCGTCTTGTGACAAAGGGTAAGATCGAGCTTTATTAATGGTCGGGACACTATTAGGGATTCTTGAGGCTGGCCTAAGTATTTGGGCCAGCCGAGAGAAAACAAAATATCAAGACAGATACATTAAGCTCAAAAGAGAGTGGTATGAAGAATATAATAAACCGGAAGACCGCCGTTCTGACGCTGAGCTTGATCGCATCGAGTTCGATATCCGCGTCTTGTGCCTTGCTGTCAGCGCCCAAATTAGAGCTGAGAACACTTCGCCTAAGTAAAGACATCGCTGGCTTTGAGTACCAGTATGAGGTCTGTATTAAGAAATTTCTAGGTATCTGCACCAAAAAAGAAATAAAGAAAGACCTTTACGACCTTAATGATTTAGCTATTCGCAAGCAACTTATAGATATGGGATTTGTTGCGCGTGTGAGGGAAAAACAATAATTGCGCCCGACACGAATTATTCTGCACTGCTCAGACACTCCAGATGGAAAATCGGTTACAATTGATGATATCAGGTCATGGCACGTCAAGCGTGGATTTAAAGACATCGGATATCATTATGTCATTGATGTTGATGGCGTCACTTATAGAGGAAGACCGCTTAACGAAGAGGGGGCTCACTGCGAGGGAGAAAACCACAACTCGGTTGGGGTTTGTCTCGTTGGCAGAAGCAAGTTCACTTCTGAGCAATTTAATTCACTCCAAATAAATGTACTGAAGCCGCTCGAATGGGCATACGGCATACAAAAGCAAGATGTGTACTGCCACTATCAATTCAAGAGCGCACAGGAACAGGGCAAAACATGCCCAAATATACCAATAAACACGATACTTTCCTGGGTGTTTACAAATGATTACAAACTTCTAAAGAATTACATTGTAAAACCGATTTAGCTCTTGTAGATATACAAACAGGAGGAAATCGTTATGGACTTTTTCGATATAGCTACAAGGATCACAAAGCTACACTCTCAGCAGCTCGAAAGACTTGAGGCCTTTAAAAACTCATTAGAAAAATACAACTCTGACACGCTATCAATGGTGTGCAAGCTTGAAGAAGAGTTGCTGAAAATTGAAAAACCACAAGAAGAGACGGCGGACTTCGTATGAATCCTGGAGTTTATTACGACCTACCAATGTCGGACTATCATAAGAGCGATGGGCTTTCGTGCTCTGGCCTTAAGAAGCTAGAGCTTTCACCTGCTCACTATAAACACTCGAAGGAAACGATGGAGTTTGATACTGACATCGGGGTTTATAGCGGTGTGCATATGGCCGTGCTTGAGCCAAAGCTTTTTGAGTCTCGTGTAATTGTTGTAGACGGCAACAGGAATTCAAATGCTGTTAAGGAGCAAATTAAAGAAGCAGAGAGTCTTGGTCAGCTTGTTGTTAAACAAACAGAGATGGATACGATTTTAAGAGTAAGGGATGCAATATCTAAGCATTCTTTTGCTTCAAAGCTGCTAACAAAAGGGGTTGCTGAAGCGTCGTTTTACTGGAACGACCCGAGAACTGGGGTTCTGCTTAAGTGCAGACCTGATTATGTCAGACCTGATGACGGAATTCTGGTAGACCTCAAGGGATTTTACGGCCTGAAACAAGAACTAATAAAAAGTCACATCATAAAGCAGCGCTACCACTGGCAAAGCGCACTACACCTAGAGGGTGTGAGTAATGTGCTCAAAAAAGACGTGAAGTTATTAAGCTATGTCTTCTATGAAGACGAGGCTCCATATGGTGTACGCATTGTAAACATCGGCGATGGGATGCTTGAGTTTGCGAAACAGGAATATATGAAGTTGATAGATGTTTACGCTGAGTGTATGAAAGCTGGCGTTTGGCCGAACTACTCTGAAGAGATGGTTGATGTTGATTGGGAGTTTGTAAGATGAGTAACGATTTAATCACTGATCAATATTCGCAGGAGCAGCTAAAACTTATCGTGAGCACGGTAGCAAAAGGAGCTACTCAGAATGAGCTTTTGCTTTTCTTGCATCGTTGCAAAGTACTTGAGCTTGATCCGCTAAAGCCTGGGCAGGTGCATTTCGTTAAGTACGGAAACAACCCTGGAACAGTGGTTGTTGGTATTGATGGACTGAGGGCCAGGGCGCAGAAGACAAACAAACTTCGTGGCGTAAAGCGCGGCGTAATTAAGGACGAGCACAGTAGACTTATCGGCGCATGGGCTGAGGTTTATGTAGCCGGTTGGGAGGTGCCAATCCGTGAAGAAGTGCCTTTGTCTGAATTCAATACTGGGCGCGGCATGTGGACAAAGATGCCAGAGACAATGATTAAAAAGGTTGCCGAGGGACACGCTCTGAGGATGGCGTTTCCAGATGTGTGTGGTGGCCTTTATACAGATGATGAAATTGATATTGAATCTGAACCGAAAGTAAGTAAGTCAGATGAGATAAAACAAAAACTACTTGGTGCTGCAACCCCGCCACCTGTGCCAGTAGAGTCAGAGGTGATTGTGGCGGAAACAGGAAAAGAGGAGTTATGAATAACACAATGGTGTTTCTGACTGGTATGTGGAAAAACACAGACAAGAACGGAAACCTATATTTAAGTGGCAAGCTAAGTGGGCGCACAATGTGTTGGGCGTTTAAGAACAACAAGAAGGCAAAGGAGACAGACCCAGACTATTATCTGTATATGTCCCCGATTGAGAAGCGTGAAGAAACGCCACAAGCAGCGCCACAGACGACATCAGAACCAACAGAACCACTTTTCGGAGGAGATACAATATGAGAACCAATAAAACAAAATTGATGAGGGCCGTTAAGAAAGCGGTCAGAATGACCGATACATATAAACGCGCAGCGTTACTGCTGAATAAAACCGGTGTTCGCACTGCGCGTGGTAAGCGTTGGACCAGAACAAACCTGGTGATGACGATTTACCGAGATAAACAATAATAATTGATATTGGATTAGTCTTTTAATATTATAGCCATAGAGACTCAAGGAGGAGTCTCTGGGCTCAAAGTATATTGCCCATTTCAAGCTCTTAGTACATCATATTAGTTGATGACTAAGCGATCAAATTTCCTAGACCATAAATTCGAAGCCTTCGTAAAGAACACAACACAGCATGTGGCCTTCACTGGAACAAGCGCGCAAAGCGCTGCCTTCGGTGACGCAACCGAGATGATTTATGTCTTCGTTACGCAAGATGCTTTTTGCCAAATTGGATCAAACCCTACGGCGACTACATCTGCGCCAAGTTCACCGCTATTTGCCGGAATTTGGCACGACTTCCAAGTCAGGCCAGGCCAGAAAATAGCGATCATCAGAAGCGTAGCAAGTGGAACGGCATACATTGAGGAAGGGCTGGTTGAATAGGTGCGAGGAATAAGGGGTGGTTTCTGGAGAAACTTATTAAACCTGATTTCTCCATCAACGTCGGTCACCTCAAGCCCATACACAACTCTATCGTCAGACAAGCTTATTCTGGTCAATAGCGCTGAAGCCACAACCATAAACCTGGTTGCTGCTGCATCTTTCACATATCAGTATCTAACAATCAAAGACATCTCTGGAAACGCATCAAGATATAACATCACCATTGATGGAAACAGCTCTGAGACAATTGATGACTCCACAACGTATGTGATGAAAGTAGATTACGAATCAGTGACGCTCTACTCGGACGGGACAGAGTGGTGGATAATTTACTAAATGAGCCACAGAAACAACGGCAGCAATGAAGGCATATACGGCGACGGATCAGACGGCGACGTTGTAGTTGATGACGGCACTGGGAATTTAATTCTTGTAAGGAACATGTGCTACAACACGTTAACCGTTACTTCAGGGTGGTCTATAACTACATCTGGATACGACATCAGAGTCAGAGAGTGGCTGCACGTTGATGGGACAATTCAAAGAAACGGCAATAACGGGACATCGACCACTGGGGGCACTGGTTTAACCAGTACGTTCTATGGTTCATCTGGTGCCGGTGGTGCAGGTGGAACGACTGGCAACGGCACTGGCGGCACATCTTCTACAAACTCAATCGGCAATAGTGGTGGACCTGGTGGCAGTGGCGGAACAACTAGCGGTGGACTTGGTGGCGCAATCGTTAATCCTGGTGCTTCCGCTGGTGGTGTTGAGTGTAAAAGGTCACTCGGCTACGCACTATATCCAGCCATTATTGGTACAAAAACAAGTAGATTTAATGGCGGATCTGGCGGCGGTGGCGGCGGGGGTGATGGGACAAACCGTGGCGGTGGTGGCGGCTCAGGCGGCGGAGTTCTTCAGATTTGTGCAAGAAAAATAACAGGCAGTGGGAGTATCACCGCAAACGGTGGCAATGGGTTTACTCCGACAACTGGTAATTGTGGTGGCGGTGGTGGAGGTGGCGGTGGAGCTATAATTTTAATCACAGAACACCCAATTGGATCAACGCCTACTAGAACCGCTAATGGTGGAACAGCTGGGGCTGGAGTTGGAACTGGTTTATCTGGAACTAACGGTTCTACTGGTCGTGTTTATGAATATGTTCAAGCAAACCAGTTCGAGCGTGCAAGAAACGGCATTTCTATTTACGGCGATGGAAATGACGGCGACGTAACCATTTCCGCTGGAACAACAACGCTAACGAGAGCAATGTTTTATAACAAATTAACTCTTGACTCAAACGCAACGCTTAGCTGCCAGAATTTCCCAGTTTTTGCAAAAGAGTTTATAGATTTTGGCACTGATGGCACAATCGCAACAATCGCAAATAACGGTTCCGACTTAAGTGCTGGTGGCTCTGCTGGGCCAACTGGTTGGTACATTGGTGGTGCATCTGGCGGGAATGGCACAACCGTAAACGGTAATACAGGCGGAAACAGATCAAACTCCATTGGTGCTTCTGGAGGAGCGGGTGGTTTGGGTGGCGGTGGATTTGGCGGGACCGCTGGCTCTGCAACATCTTCATCTGCTGCTACTGGCAGTCTTTATAGAACTCTAGCGCTTCCTCTTTCAATTGACCCAGTTATCATTGCCGGAAACACAAAAGTTGGCGGAGGAGCTGGAGGCGGCGGTGGAGGTGGCGACGGGTCTGGTTTCACTCCTGGCGCTGGCGGTGGCGCAGGTGGTGGTGTTACGGCTGTTTACACACCAAAAATGTTTGGAACTGGAACTGTTGCGGCATATGGCGGTAACGGTGGTGTTGGTTCACAAACGGTTGATAATGGCTCAGGCGGTGGCGGCGGAGGTGGAGCAGTAATTGTAATCACAAACCAAAAAATACCAGACACAATAGAACTAGTTGCTGGTGCTGGCTTTGGTGGTTTTGGTGGCTCAGGTGGCGGCGGCGCTGGTAGTAACGGATCTGATGGGCATGTATTTGAAATTTTAAACACGGTGCAACCATGAGCTGGCAAGGATATTACTCAGGCACAGCTACATTTGGGAATGGTTTTGATGGCGATGTTGTCATCAGCTCAAATTCAGTAATTAGTAGAGACATGTATTACAACACGCTGGATGTTCAATCTGGTTGGATTTTATCTACTGCTGGCTACAGGATTTTTGTAAAAGAGTGGTGCAGAATTGATGGCACTTTAAGTAGGGCAGGAAGCCCTTCTGTAAGCACTGTTGGCGGGATTGCTCTGACGGCAGGGACTCTTGGCGGGTCTGGTGCTGGTGGAAACGCTGGTGCTGTTGGAGCAGGATCTCCTGGTGTGAGTGCTTCATCATCCGCTGGAGCATCAGGTGGAGCTGGCGGCGCGGGTGTTTCTGGAGCAGGAGGTGCTGGTGGGTCTGCTTCCATTCCAATTGCTGGTAACGGTAGCTTAATCTCAATTCGCTCTTATCCTTATTGTTTTTCTAACGTACCAAATAACGCAACCCTTAAATACTCTGGGGCAGCAGGTGGCGGAGGTGGTGGCGGGGATATATTAGGCGCTGGCTCATCAGGCGGCGGTGGTTCCGGTGGTGGTGTGATGCTTTTGTGCGCTAGGAAAATAGTCGGCTCTGGAACCATTACAGCAGCAGGTGGAGCGGGTGCAAATGCTATAGCCGGTGGTAACTATGGTGGTGGAGGTGGCGGTGGTGGAGGAGCAATTATTCTTTGCTATGAAACAAACTCATTTTCTGGGACAACAACGGTTGCAGGCGGAGCTGGTGGCAACGGAACTGGCACAGGAACAAATGGAACCAATGGGTCAACTGGGAACATTTTTAACATACGGGTGTAACGATGAAAGAATGGCGATTAATTGATAGGGCGAGAGACAATAGAGTTTGTCATGTTTGGTATCAGGACAATGAGCCAATCAGAGAAGAGAGAGCCGCATTTGGTAACCCAGATGAGCAAATGCCAGATAGGTCTAGGCGCTTTAGAATAGACCAAAGAGATTTAGATAGAGCTGAACAGGCTATGGTTCAAAGAATTAGACGCGCTGAAAAGTATCCTCAGCTAAATGAAATGGCTGATGCGCTTTTTCATTACTTTGAGTCAAACGATAGAACACAGCTTGATGAATGGATAGCGCAATGCAGACAGGTCAGGGACAATCTACCGCTACCACCAGGAGAACCAGAACGAGAGCGATCAGAACAGACAGAAATTGACTCAGCCCAAAGTGAATCTCAAACAGAACCAGAACCGCCGCAACCAGTGCGGCTAGCTGCAACTGCGGCTCAAGTTCAAGTAGGCCAATCTGACAAATCTGCTCCACAGGAAAAAGATAACACTATTTGGTTTTATTTACTAATGGTGGCCGGACTGCTTTGTGTTGCCATATGGAAAATCACAAGTACTTAGAT
>Ga0116143_10001396_pt1 | contig 29344 bp, 13 predicted proteins | sample AD_UKC034_MetaG_FD_89745 | JGI IMG/M metagenome (GOLD analysis project Ga0116143, IMG submission 89745) | Active sludge microbial communities of municipal wastewater-treating anaerobic digesters from USA - AD_UKC034_MetaG | ecosystem: Engineered > Bioreactor > Anaerobic > Digestate | place: USA... | reverse complement strand
CGGTACTAGCCCAACTGTTGTATGAAATTCCAATGATTTCATAACCGGGCATTGCTTCTTCATAAGCAGCAGCAGCAGCAGCGTTGTAATTCCCTGCAGATCCCGTATTAAAAGCAACGAAAACCTTGTTGTTCATAATTAATGAGTTTGTATAAGCATTGCCATTAACGACCCAATCTGTTCTATAAACATTGTATTTATTGCCATACGAACTTGTTTGATTTGCCCAATAATCTGCCATTGCTTCAAAATCGGCATAACGGTAGTCTGATGACGGGACTCTTGCAACAAGCATTTTGTCAACATCTAAAAATTTACCCCAACAATCAATATGTTCAATGTAATCATCAAGAGGATCCTGAACAAGTTTATATTCTGTTATACCTAAGTAGTTCTCGACAAGACTCGCTACCTGAGCTGGTGATAATCCGGGGTTTTCGTCATAAACCAAATCACAGGAAGCTGCTATTCCCATACCGTCTGTCATATAATTTCCACCGGTGTGTTCCAAATTCATTCCAAAAACCTCTAAATCAAAGTAATCGCCTAAAGTAATTGGCAGGTCATTATCGTTTGGTCGTGGGCGATTATAAGGAAAATTTACTATTCCAACTTCGTTGTTTGTACCATATTCAATAAACCAAGGACTATAGTCTCGTGCCCAATAAGAGTCAAGAGTTTCATTTACATATATTATATTTCCCATATTAACACCGGCAGAATTTAAACTGGAATTTATTGAAGACTGATCGCCAGATTCACATACTATATATACTAAAACATCTTCAGATAGTTCAGAAATCAAAGTAAGTGGAATGCCAAAATATCCGATATGCGATACTATTACACCTTGATTCCTTTCGAACTCTGCGATATTTCTTACTCCTCCTGTTGGCGGAGGAGTCTGTACAAAACTTTTTGAATTATATCCCTTTATATTCAGTTCATCAGAACTTATCATGTGATATTTGCTCTGTAGTTCAGGAGTTAGTAATTCTTGAGAAAAAATAATACTTGATGACAAAATCAAAAATAATAGAATAGCACTTTTTTTCATAAGTAAATCTTTTAAATAATAATAAATAATTGAGAGTATTATTATTTGTTAATAATTAGGTTTTTACAGTAAACTGTATCTTTTGTAGTTTGCTGAATAATGTATAATCCATTAGAATAGTTTTCTGTATTAAGAAGGATAGCGTTTTTACCTTTATAAAGATTTATGTATTCAGGGTATTCAAATACAACTTGTCCGGATATGTTTATTACTTTCACTAAAGCTGTTGTATTTTCAATCAGATTCAAATTTACATTAACATAATCAGAGGCAGGATTTGGATAAATCTCAAGAGAATTTTCCATTACATCGATAGTGGTAGAAATGACAGGAACGGTACTTTGATGAGCGGGCAATATTATATTATCAATCCACGCACATTCATTCCCTGTTGATACATATCCTAAACTGTAAAACATCCACTTTAATTCTCTATTTCCTGCTAATACAGGATATGTTTCATGACTCCAATCTATCTGACCATACCATTTTCCCATTTCTGTTCCGTCAACGGTAAATTGAAGATAATTAATTGTATAACCCCACATTTGATCCTGACAATTAACTTTTTTGAAGAATTCTACATTATCATCAGTTAAGACATTAAGATTAATTGTTAGGGTTGATTCGCCACCAGAGGTTGGAACCAGACCGGATTGTAAAGCGTAATCTCCTTCATAAACCACATCGCTTACAATAGACCATTGATATTCATCTGAGAGTTGCCAAGCATAAGAATACAAAGTTCCCGATTCCCAGTCTTCTATTTGTTGACCAGCAGAGAGGCAAGTATTAAGCGTTGAGCCGTATAAACCTGCAGTAAGATCAAAATCAAAACAAAGAGCTGTACCTGTTGTCACTTCTTCATCAATTGTAACTGTGAATGCAATTTCTATAGGTGAATTTATATCTTGTTCATCAAAAGTTACTGTGTTATTAGATATCGTTACATATTGACTTTCAGAACTAATTATAACATTTCCTGAATTTGACAATGCGTGTCCGTTATTAAGTATTTCCACAACCAGATTTACTGTCTCACCCGGATCTATAGTATAATTACTATTACCCGAATCAGTATCATCAATTTGTATGAAACCAAGTTCAAAATTCGGAGCATTGACTGTGATATTGTAATTAGATTGCCATGTATTTTCATCTGTATCCGTAATTTCAAGATTTAAGGAGATAACTTCCTGATCTTGAATTCCATCAGCAATTTCAATAGTGTAAGCGTCATTGACTGTTACTGTTTCATCAATACCAATATCTCCAAATTCTGCATCATTATCAGTTATTGTAATATTTTGACTTTCACTGCTTAGAGTTGCGTTAACACCGTTTGCAATCTCAACGCCAACATTTTTTAAAGACTGATTTATTTTAATGGTTTCGTTAAAATCAGCAAGACCGTTATTGTTTTCTTCCGAATCATTAATGGCGTATCCTGTAGCAATTACGTAAGGACCATCAGGTACTATTACAAGCACGTCTTCCTGATATGTAACTTTGTTATAAGCTGTAACAGTAACCTTCATTGTGCCGGGAGCGTCAAACGGAGTAAGAGTTACGTTTGCAGAACCTCCGGTTGAATATCCATAACCCATGATTATAGTTTCTTCTCCATCAATTTTTGTTAATGAAACCAATGCATTGTCAGTATTACAGTTAACCATAAAATCTGTTTGTCCGACAGTAATTGTACTTTGATGAGAAATTGTCATTTCTTCGGGAGTTTTAGTACGAACCATTATTGAGGGGTCTCCAAATATTAGCCAGGTATCAGCCATAGATTGACCTTGTCCGCCTTCTTCAATCATTTGGAACATACCGTTAAAAGACAGTCCTCCCATTGTACGTTTGATGTTGTTTTCGTAAGATTCTATCAATATGTCAACCATTTCGTCTTGTGCTGTCATTGGTTCTGCCCAGCTTTGATTTATTGTTGAGCCAAGAAAAGCTATTGCCCCGGTAGGATTGCCACCGTTTGTTGCTCTTAGCCAGGCTTCTGCAAAACATGTGTTGCCGTTAAAATCTCCATTTACACAAGCTACGCTCCATGCAAAAGGTAATTTCTTATCGTTAACGAGAGCATTGACTTGTGTGTTCGAATATGAAGTATTGCCCCACAAAGTCACATCACCATGTCCAATATAATTTATTATTCCAACCCCATTGTTTAAGGCGGTTGAGATTAAAGCATTTGAACCACCATCTTGATTTACATGGGTAACTGTGTATCCATAATTTTCTAAATCTGTTCTGATGTTATTTAAGTGAGTAACATCCGACTCTCCACCATCATGACCTTGTCCTTCTCCTTCGTTTGATGCTGAGCCAAAAGCATTTGCAAGCCATGTATCTGAAGTGCTAATTTCTTTTTCATAATAAATTGTACGAACTACTTGTGTTTCTATGTCAGCGATAGAATTTCCCGAAAATCTTCCGATAAAAACATCAGCATAGCCATCACCACCTGCCAGATATGCATATCCATTATCAGAATCCTGTCCACTTACCGACATTGTCGGAACATCATCTGCATCACCAACCAATAAAATATAGGAGAGTTCTTCGGTATCATAATAGTTCTGAATGAATGCTTTTACCTGTGTTGCAGTAGTTCCAATTTCACTCATAAGAACAAGTTCGGTCTGAATTCCTTTTTCATGTTTCCAGCTAATATAATCCTGAATTGCATCAGCATATTCATCTGCTGTAATAATCAGAATTGTTCCGGGAGTGCCTTCTTCGACAGAAGTGTATTTTGACGATATACTATAATTCAAAAACATTCTATTATAGATTGTGTTGAATTCATCATTTCTTACACTTTTTGTTGTAGCAATTTCATTACTAAACTGGTCTTCTGTAAATTTTATTTTTACAACGATTTCTGTATAAATCTTCAATTCATTGCTGATAGCATTATATACAAAAGGATAAAATGTAATATTGCTCCCACGAATATCTCTGATTATATATGGTTCGTCCATATTACAGTTTCTGTAAGGGAAAAACTCGTTAAGTTGATACTCGTTACCGTACTCATACGGAACTGTATTAGGATCAACATTTCTATATATGGTTCCTTTTGAAGGAGCAATATTTATATCATTGATTGTTATGAAATCTGATGACAAAACGTCATATTTATAACCTCCCTTATCCGGAATTACAATAGCCGTTGTGATAAAAGGCAAATCCGGGGCTCCTTTTTTGTAAATATTCGGACAATCAGGACTATTAACTACAATTTCTGTCCCGTTTGGAGTCTGTACCTCATTAAACTTGTATGAATTGACATTAAGTTTAATTATCATTCCATCGTCTGAATTATCTAGGATTTCAATTGTGGAATTCTCGGAAATTGAGGGATTAATTTTAGTCCAAGTGTTTTGTCCATAAACAAAAACACTCAATAATAACAAAGTTAAAAAAGAGTATAAATTTTTCATAAAACATAATTTAATATAGGACATAGACACCCAATATTTTAATGGGTTGCATTTTTGTGTAAAAATAAAATAAATTGTTTATAAAATACAAACATAAAACAATTTTGAGGAAAGATTGCTGATTTAAAACTACTGTCTATTGAATTTTGAAATAGTTGAGATTATTTACTTAGGATTTTAGGAGTCTATGTAAATATTTTTTATATTTGTACTAGTGAGATATTAGGAAGAATTTCAAAAAATAGTTCTGAATATGAGCAATCGAAATGAGTAAGGTTGTTTTATTATATATAGAAAAGATTGAAAAACTATGTTTAGGACAGTTATTTGTGCTTAATTTATTAAGAATAATTACTTTAGCTATCATTTTATTTTTGCTGTGTTCTAATCATTTGTTGTCACAGGGACAATGTTTAAGTGGTGGATGTACGGGAGGTAATAACTATCCCTCAGGTACATTTACTAATAACACACAGAATTGGAGTACTGTAAGTTCTTTAATATATGCAGGTGAATATGCTGTGTATAACGTCGTTGAAGGGAATACTTATGAGTGGTCATTACTGCCAGAGGATGGGGCGTCATGTAGTTATGATGCTCAATTAACTTTATTAAGCAGTGATGGATCGGTGACTATTTGTTATAGCGATGATTATTCAGGAATACTACCTAAGTTAAGTTGGACAGCAACAACAACGACTACAGTAAGAGTTCTGGTCTCTCAATATTATTGTGCTACAAATAGTGCGGCAACCACTTTGAGATGGAGATGTGCAAGTCCGGTAAATGACAATTGTTCGGGAGCGACACTTTTAACTGTTTATGGAAGTTCTTGTGGTGGGGCAACAAACGGAGATGTAGCTGGAGCAACTGAATCTCTCCCAGGTTGTGTAGGTACTGCGAATGATGATGTTTGGTACAAATTTGTTGCAACATCTGCAAATTTTCATACTATAACAGTTGTTGGATCATCAGGTTTTGATGCAGTTGTTGATGTTCGTTCAGGGGCTTGTGATGGAACCAGTATAGCATGTTCTGACATATCGGGAGAAGGAGGAGCAGAATCAGTAAATCTGACAGGGTTGACTTCAGGGAATACGTACTATGTAAGAGTTTATGATTATTGGTCGGGGGTTCCCGAAACAACAACTTTTACTATTTGCATTACATCTCCTTCGACATGTATTCCATATTATTCTTACGGAACATCGTCGGGGGATTTAATTGATAGAGTACAATTAGGCACTCTAGATAACTCTCCTTCCGGAACCGGATCGGAGACAGGTAACTACTATAATGACTATTATTCCTCAATTGCAGCCCCTAATATTTATGAAGGATCTGTACAGAATTTATATATTAAAGTTGGCTCTTATGGGGGACAAACTGTTGCAGCCTGGATTGATTATAATCATGATGGAGATTTTTCGGACAGCAATGAGAAAATTGGAGAAATTTCAAATGTTGCCAGCCTGCAAACTGCAAATATTAGTTTTAATGTGCCAATAGGAGCTACAGCCGGAAACACAAGAATGAGAGTAAGGACAGTGTGGTCAACTACTTCATTGGATCCATGTTCTACATATGGTTGGGGAGAAGCAGAAGATTATAAAGTCAATATTGTCCTGTGCACAACGCCGGGAACTCCGTCTAGTCTGAGTACAAGCAATATTTCATCAACCGCTGCAACATTATCGTGGAGCGCCGGTTCTCCCGCAGGTTCGTCAACGGTTACTTATTATTGGGCTCTAGGAACATCTTCTTCTGCAACTTATGAAGCTAATTATTTGCAAAGAGGAACTACAACATCTCCTACTGTATCGGTTGATGTCTCTGGCCTTAGCGAAGGGGTAACATATTATTGGACAGTAAAAGCTGTTACATCTTGCAATGGGACAAGTTCTGCCTATGCTGGCGTTGTTAGTTTTAAGGCATGCACAACTCCCGGGAAACCATCTTTGAATGCACCTGTACTTAACCCTACTGATGCAACTCTAAGCTGGACACCTAATGCTTCAGTTGGCTCACCGATTGTTTCTTATTATTGGGCAATTAATAGCTCTTCAACAGTTAATTATGAAACAAATTATATTCAAAGAGGGATTGCGACATCTCCGGTTACCTCAGCATATATCTCAAATTTAACGTCAAATACTGATTACTGGTGGACTGTAAAAGCAGTAACAGGTTGTAGTAATAATTCTTCGGGATATGCAACTGCAGGATCTTTTACTACTCCTTGTCAGACGCCTGGACCTCCAACAAATATGAATACTACAGCCATTGGTACTAATACTGTTACTTTAAATTGGGCAGCAGGAACACCTCAAGGTTCAGCAACAGTAACATATTATTGGGCTATTGGTACGACTACTGGTGTTACTTATGAATCAGGTTATTCATGGAGAGGTACAACTACAAATCTTAATGTTACACAAGGTTCTTTAACAGCCGGTACAACATATTACTGGACAGTCAAAGCTGTTACATCGTGCAATAGCTCTGCTTCTGCTTATCCGTCTGCTTTGTCTTTTACAACTACATCATCATCCGGTGTTATTACATGGTCGGGAAGTACAAGTGAAGCCTGGGATTTAGGTTCTAATTGGGTGGGGGGTAATGTGCCTTTGTACACAAATGACGTAATTATTCTTTCAGGTTGCCCCAGATATCCTAATATTACAACCGTAGGATTAAGTATTAATAACACAACAGTGACAAATCGTTGTAAATCATTAACAATAAATTCAGGTGCAAAACTGACAATAGATGGTGCGATTAATTTATATTGTTCAGGAATAGTTAATATTAGTGGAGTTTTGAATCATCACGCTGGTTACGGTTCAGGTCGTACTCAAATAAATTCTGGCGGAATAGTAACGGTTAAAAATGGTGGTTATCTGAATATTGGAAGTAATCAATTATCAGGAGGGACTTCGGGGACACCATCAGGAACCATTGAGGCAATTAATGATATTTATATTACTGCAGGGCAGCTCATTGTGGAATCGGGCGGAACAGTTTACATTCAGGATCAGTTGCGGTTATTTTCAGATTCAAATACACTGTTTAGACAAGATGGGGGTTCTGTATATGTGGCAATGAGTGGTTCTGGTTCAGCAAGTACAGATAAGTTTTCTGTTGCTACAACTGCTGTTTTTCGTATGATGGGAGGAACACTTTATATTTGTGGTGATGCTGACGGAACAACAACTAGTTGGGATGCAATATTCTTTAATGCTACTTCTACAATTGATATTCAAGGTGGTACTATAGAATTACTCAATGGTACAACGGCCACGGATTTTACATTAAGTATTGCAAATACATCTACTGTGCTTAATAATATTGTTATTAATAAAACCGGTAAAACAGTGCTTATTGATGGCAATGATGTCAAAGTTTCCGGCGATGTAACTCTTACTGCCGGCACATTCAATGCAAATGGATATAATATTTCTTGTGCCGGTAATTGGACCAACAATGGCGGAACATTTACAGGAGGTTCAGGGACTTTAACTTTTACCGGTTCAGGTAAAACAATAGGCGGTAGCTCTTCTACAACATTTGCTGCAACAACATTTACAGATGGTGCAAATTATTCAATAAATACTTCTTCTGATGCACCACATGCTAGTATTGAAAATCTTACATTAAATGCCGGTTCAGCACTTAATGTAAATTCAGGGAAAGCATTGAATCTGAACGGAACATCTAATATTATCAATGGTTCATTGGTTGCAAGCGATGTTTACGATGGAGTAAGAGATATTGGTTTTAATAACTCAAGCGGACAGTTATCAGGAACAGGTTATATAAATGCAGATTTGCAAATCAGCTCAGGTTCAACACAACTAATGAATGATTTTACATTTAACGGAGACTTATTTTTAAATACTGGAACTTTCGTTATGACGACTCATACTCTTACAGTTAACGGCTCATGGTTTAACAGTGGTGCGTTTACTTCCGGAACAGGGAAAGTTATATTTAACGGATCAGGTAAAGAGATTGGGGGAAGCTTGAAAACTTCATTTAATAACCTTTCGATAAATTCAGGGGCAGATATCACAATTAACCCTTCGGGAGTAAGTCCTAATGAGAGAATTGAAGTTACGGGAGCATTTGAATTACAAACTAATGCAGTATTAACTCTGGCTGATGGTAAGCGTTTATCTTTATTTTCCTCAACAAATGTGTTTAATGGTACCTTAAATACCCTTTCGCAAAAATATAATTATGGCACAACAACTTCGGATTATGAAGTTTATATTAGAAGGAATAATACATTAACTGCTAATGGTACTATTAATGCTGATATCCTTTTTTATAGGGATGCAGCGCAGACAAGTGTTACTACTTTAGGGTCAAATCTGACAGTTGATGGGAGTATTTGTGTTCATAGTGATAATTCGGGAGCCACATTGTCTCTTAACGGTAAAACCCTAAATCTATACGGAAGTTTAACTAATTCGGGCGTACTTAATGAGTCATCGGGTTCGAGTACTGTTAATCTTTTTGGTTCAGGAAGACATATTGTTGGGAGCATAGGAACACGTTTTTATAATTTAAATATTAAAAATGGGGCAGATTACAATATAAATCCAAGTGGTGTGTCATGGCCTAATCAATCAGCTTTGGTTTACGGTAGTTTTTACGGAGAGGAAGGATCCAGTCTGAATATTGCAGCGTCAAAGGTTCTTGACCTTTATGGCAGTACAAATATTTTTGATGGGACAATTACTGCTGATGGAGTTTTTGATAATGTTCGAGATATTGATATAAATAATACAACTGATTTAAGCGGAACTGGGACGACAAATGCAGATTTACGAATATATGGGGGTACTACTACTTTGATTTCGGATTTTGTATTAGATGGGGATTTTATTATCAGATCTGCGGCAGGAACTTTTACAATGACTGACAATGTATTTACTGTTGGCGGATGCTGGACAAACGAAAATGTTTTTAATTCAGGTACAGGAACGGTCAAATTTACAGGAGCTCATCAAAGTACTGTTAGTGCAAATTGTTATTATAGCGGGGCTGCCAAAACTACTGCAGATTTTTATAACGTTGTGATAGAAAGAACTTCCGACACTTTATGTGTATTTAGTACTCCTATGCGTGTAGCAAACGATTTTCATATAAAAAGTGGTATTTTTGCCACAGGATATAAAACCAGAACGACTGGTACCGTCGGTCATGCACGCAGATTAACAGTAGTCGGTATTGCAACTATTGATCCGGATGCTGTATTTTTTGTTGCTTATAAAAAGATTAACGGAGCAACCGGTGAAAATAATTTGGGAACGGCAGATTCGTTAAATATCCCTGTTTTTAAAGGAGATTTAATTAATAATGGATGGATAAAAACAAATCGTCCTATTATAAGTGGATATTCTGATCTCAAGTTAACCGGAGCAAGAATTACCGGAACAGGAACTATGAATGAATTTGGAGTTGATATTCAACCCGAAGATAATACAACAGTTGTGCAGGTTGGCCCTGTCGATATTGAAGGAGACCTTATTATTCAGGACCCTGCAGCTAATTTATGGGAAAATACTGATCCGGACAATGTGTTAACGATAAGAGGAAATTTTTATCTCTATGGTAGTTTCGTTAATAATGGAATAGTAAATGTGTATGGAAATCTGACGAATAATGGAAATGTTATTAATACTTTGGATTTAAGTGGAAGTACATTTAATTTCTATCACCGAAGTACTGGCAGTAGGTTGATACGACTTGATAATCCATCAAATTATGCAAATTTTAACCATGTGATTTTGAGAAATAATGTTAGTAACGGAACAAGAGTGCTTTGTCAGGATATTACTGTTGATGGTAATTTAACTATTGAATCAGGACGAATATTGGATGTCAATAGCAGTTCGCCTGCAACAATCAATAATGCAATAACTCTTGAAGGTTCTAATTCATCATGGATTAATAACGGCACATTTGTTCCCGAGGGAGGTACAGTCACTTTTTGTGGAAACGGCGAACAGCTTTTGGGAGGGACTACTGCAACCGAATTTTATAATTTAACGGTTAATAAAAGTAATTCTTCAAGAATTATGTTAGGAAATTATGCAACAGTTACAAATAATCTTTCACTAACTCAGGGTTTTATACAAACCAATTATGCAAATTTGTTGATTTTGGGCAGTTCTTCGGCAGTAATTCCTACCGGTGGTCAAGCAACTAGCTATGTCAGAGGACCTCTGAAAAAGATTGGTAATACTAATTTTATCTTTCCTATAGGTAAAAATGTAGTTTGGGCTCGCGCTGAGATAAAAAATGTCAGTGGGCAATTAATTACTGATGAATTTACGGCAGAATATATAAATACTACATTTGACATTCCCGATATCGTGTGGGATTCATACCAGGTAATTGATCCTTTGCATCATGTAAGTTCTGTTGAATATTGGAATATCACTCAAAATGTGGGAACAGCAAGTAAAAAAGTTGCATTATATACAGAGGACAAAAGCATAAGTGATTTTCTTGATTTTGATGATGAGGATATGGTAATTGCTCATTATAACAGTAGTTTAAGCAAATGGGAAAATATTGGAAATACAGGTAATAGTGGTTCCGGAGAAACAGGATGGATATTGTCCGATGAATGGTCAACTTTTAGTCCTTTTACTTTCGGATCATTAAGTAAAAACAATCCTTTGCCTGTAGAACTGGTTTACTTTAAAGCAATTAATAATTGTCCGGATGTATCATTAGATTGGGAAGTCGCTTCTGAAATAAACAATGATTATTTTGAAATTCAAAAATCGTACGATCTGAAGAATATTGAAGTAGTTGGAATAGTTAAAGGTGCAGGTAATTCAAATACTATAACAGAGTATAGTTATATTGATAAAAATCCAAAACAGGGTATTATATACTACAGACTAAAACAAGTAGATTATGATGGAACTATTTCTCTGAGCAACTGGTCGCATGTAAAGTTGTTCTGTGGAAATGAGCAAAATGAAACTGATCTTAAGACTGTCGAAAGTTTTAATGTTGCAGGCGTTTATCCTAATCCAACAAATGGACAGTTATACATCCTGATAAATAATGAAGATAGTCAGATTATTTATTATGAAATTTATGATTTGATGTCAAGGAAATTGCTTTCTGGACAAACTTCTGTTGTGGACGGGACAAATGAAATTTCTTTAAATATAGGAGAATTCAGACCTGCAACATATATATTGATTTTACGCTCCGACAAGACCATAAAGCAGTTTAAGGTTGTTAAACAATAGTTATGGGCTTATTAAATAAGATTCAATTTAAAAAATATTATTATTGCGTATTTTTAACCAATTTGTATTATTTAAAACAGGAGTATGAAATCATTATATAATAAAGAGAGGTGGCTAGTGAACTCGTCAATTATCAGCACTCTTTATGTATGTTTTTCTGCGAAAAACTTAAATTTTTCATTAAATCAAATATTTACAGTGCTTAAATCCCTAACAAGTTCTCCCGTGAGACAAACAAAAATAATTCGCAAAATATTCCCGATATATTGCACAAGTATAAAATATTGTGTAATTTAGCTGTTAAATAAACTGGAACAAAACTAGGCTTATACATAAAATTGTTTTATAAGATTACTTTTAGTGTTGGGAGAAAGGAGTTAGTAAACATTATTAAGGACAATCAAAAAAGAAATTATGGAGAAAAATAATACAAACTGGACAAAAGAAGAGCTGAAAATTTACATACTCATTTATTGCGCAAATGCTGATTTTTTAGAATCAAAATCCGAAATAGATTTTATTGAGTCGAAAATGCAAACCAGTAACTATGAAAAAATCCATGCTGAATTTGAGAATGATAATGATTATCAAAGTATCCAAAAAATCCGATTATCAATTAAAGAGCATGGTTATACAAATGATGAAATAAATAGCTTATTTAGAGAAATAAAAGAACTCTTTTTAAGTGATAAGAAATATGATATTTTGGAACAAAATCTAAATAGAGGATTGAGTCGTATCCTCAAATAATTACGTTTACTAGAACAACCTAAACTGCATTAAAACGTATTTTACCAAAGTGCTATCAACATCAGGCTTGAAGAACTCCAAAAGGAATTCAAGCATCTCAAAACGCTGAATTTCATTTTTTTTGTAGGATGACTAATTACTAAATAAATATGAGTTTTTGTTTTTATAAGAAAGGGTCTCAAAACTAAAAGTTTCAAAACCCTTGCTATTTCTGTCGGGGTAGTAAGATTCGAACTTACGACCCCCTGCTCCCAAAGCAGGTGCGCTAACCGGACTGCGCTATACCCCGAAAATATTCTATTTCACTAATATAAGAACATCATATTGCAGATTTGTTTGCGACCCTCCCGACCTAAGTCGGGATGCGCTAACCGGACTGCGCTATACCCCGAGTAATCTATTAATAGTGTTGTAAGAAGCAGGTGCGCTAATCCCAAAAAATAGTATTCGTCTTTCACGAATACGTAATTTTTTGAGGATCCTCGAATTTTGTATGTCAAAAATTCTAAACATCTCAAATTACAACTCAATTTTTCAAATATCTTTCTTGCAGCTAACCGGTTCATTTTTGACATCAAAAATCGGGACCGGACTGCGCTATACCCCGAAATAAATATTTAAAACCAAAAGTAAACCGAATGATTGACCGGATCCCGAATTAGCCACAAGCTAATTCGAGGAACCTCGATTTTTTCAAAAAAATCACAAACTGTTTTCTTTTAATTTCAAACTTTCAAATAACTTTTGTCAGTAAGGCAGAATTGATTTTTTTAAAAATCGGGTCTGCGCTATACCCCGAGTAATCTATTATAGTGTTGTAAAATAGCAGGTGCGCTAATCCCAAAAAATAGTATTTGTTTTTCACAAATACGTAATTTTTTGAGGATCCTCGAATTTTTGTATGTCAAAAATTCTAAACATCTCAAAATTACAACTCAATTTTTCAAATATCTTTCTTGCCGCTAACCGGTTCATTTTTGACATCAAAAATCGGGACCGGACTGCGCTATACCCCGAAAATATATTATTTCACTAATTTAAGAACTTTCCCAAACGGGACTGCAAAAGTAATATGTTTTTTGAAGAAAAAAATATTTTTGTGGATTTTTTTAAAAATCAATTTTCAAATGTTTTCAAATTGCATGATGAATACTTTAAATTTATTCTTAGAGGTTAAAAATAAATTATTTAGGACTTATAAATATATTTTAATTGATTACTATTTTTTGTAACTTTGACATATATTTGAGAAGTAGAGCTTTATTATAAAATTGTGAGTGTTCATAGTATTAATAGTATTACTTATTTGCCTAGTACGGGGAAAATAATAATATCTTTATTTTTTTCCCTGACAATATACTCTTTGTCGGCTATTGCACAAACAGGACCCGGTGGTGTTGGGAATGTTTCTACTAATTTGTTGTGGTTAAGTGCGGATAAATTATCTTATTCCGATGGAAATACTGTAACAGTATGGACTGATTTATCAGGAAATGGAAATCATGCCAACTATACAGGGACTCCTCTTTTTAAAGAAAATGCAATTAATGGGAAACCTGCCGTTAGTTTTAGTGGTGATGATTGTTACGCTGATATTTTTACTGTTCCACATCAAAATATGGCAATTTATGCGGTATTTCAGATTCCATCTGCATCCGCGGGACCGGTATGGCAAAACGCAAATCAAACAGTAAGCGGTTTTTTCCCAAGTTATTCAGGAACGCAATATTTAGATTATGGTGGCGCATGGTTAAGCAAAGCTACAACATTTACATATTCTGTATGGTATATTTCTGAGGTATTATATCTGACAAGTTATACAGGATTATGGAAAAACGGGGTTTCTAATCATTCAACAAATTCTAATGCTATTACCAAAGGTGGTTTTAGATTAGGAAATAGGACATCGAGTGGTTATTTTAAAGGCGATATTGCTGAAATAATATTTTACGATATGTCATTTAACTCTGTCCAGAGAAAAATGGTTGAGAACTATTTGTCGTCAAAATATAATATTTCCATAGCAAATGATTATTATGCACATGATACTGACTATGGTTGTGATGTCGCCGGAATAGGTAGAGACGATGCTTCGAATATTCACAGTAACGCTGTTTCGGCAGGGATATTTGGAATCAGTAATCCTGATGCACTTGATAATGCTGATTTTATTTTATTTGGACATAATGATGCGGATGTTGAGTGGACAAGCGTTGGTGCACCGTCAGGTAGAGAAATTCTGAGTATTCAATGGCAAATAGACAAAACTAATGATGCCGGTAAAGTTGATGTTTATTTCTATATGGATAGCCTCACATTAAATTCTGATGAATATTATCTTTTAACCGATGCTGATGGTGATTTTACAAGCGGAGCGGTTGAGACAGCCATAAGCTTTGGTGGTTATAATTATTTAAAGCTTTCAGAATTTGATTTGACAGATGATTATTACTATACATTGGCTCAGGTATCATGCACAGGTAATCCGGGTACTGTAAGTATTTCGGAAGATACTGATACTATTTTTCATAATGAATCGGTGGTTATATACGCAACGGGTTATGAAGGCTCATTACAATGGCAGATTTCAGTACAGGACAGTGCTTTTATAGAATATACAGGAGCTACGCTTCCGGAATTTACGAGTTATGCCCTTGACAGTTCATATACATACAGATTTCGTGTGCAGGTTAATGATGGATGTAATACTTATTCAAATTATGAAACAGTAGTTTTTAGAAATTGTGCCAGTTGTGCACAAATCGGAGGCACAGGTAGTCTTGATACAGATTGTTATGTAAACTCGGATATTACTATCCCTGATGGAAAATATATTTGGGGACAGGGAAATCTTCATATTCAAAGTGGTAAAACAATGACAACATCTGCACTATCTATGTGCCATATATACATGGATGGCGATGTTAATGTTTATGGAGATATAGAAGGAAATGTTGATATCCAATGTAATAATTTTTTACTTGATGGGAATATTGATGCGAGTGGAAAAGGTTACCCTAGTGCCTCAGGACCCGGTGCCGGCTATAGTCGTGATGTGGCAGGTAATTTTGGTGCAGGTGGAGGTTCTTATGCTGGTAATGGAGGAGATGGAGTATATACAACAAATTCTATAGTGAATTATGGAAGTGTCCATAGTCCTTTTAGTTTTGGAAGTGGTGGTGGAAGGAATAACGGAAAACTAGGTGGAGCAGGTGGTGGACTAATTAAAATAAATGCAAGGAATAAGTGCACTCTAAATGGAAGATTATATGCGAAAGGTACAGTTGGTACTTACGATGTTTCTTATATAAGAGCATCAGGAGGAGGTTCCGGTGGCTCAATATGGATAAATACATCTGATTTAGATGGAAGTGGAGCAGATATTTCTGCGCTTGGTGGAGATGGCGGAAACCCTTCAGGTGGTTATGATGGTGGTGGTGGTGGTGGTGGACGCATTGCGATTTATTACGATACTGATAATTCTACCTCATTTACTTATTCTGCTTTTGGAGGTGTTGGAAATTCGGCTCAAACAGGCGGAGCAGGTACAATTTATCTACGGGATAAAAGTTCTTATGCTGATTTGATTATTAATAATAATAATTTGAGCAATACTCCAGGATTGACTCCTCTAGATATGAATCAAACTGAAAATGTTGATTTTGGAACCATTACTGTAACCAATAAAGCAATTCTTGAGTTTTTTGGAAATCAAACAGAGGATTTTTCTGTAAACACATTACTGCAAAATATTAATAATGGTAAAATTTATTTTAGAAGCGATGTCTCTTCATTTACTTGTACAGATGTAGAATCTGAAGATTCAATTTGTGTAAAAAAAGATTCAGATTTATTTGTTTTTAATTGTAACGACTTTACCACTTCAGGTTATTTTCGTTTTTATTGTAACACTTTGCAACATAATTCGACAGGAGATGTGACTATTGCAGATAATGGAATTATAAAGCCGTTTGGAAACAAGCGAACTTATTCGCTTGAGTGCGAAAACCTTTATGTGTCAGGTGGTTCAAAAGGCTCGGGTGGTGGTATTAATTTAAGTGCTAACGGTTACAAGAACAGAAACTCTACCAATACCAATGATAGTGGTGCAGGTAGTGGCGCTTATGCTGATCACAGTACATATAATTACGGTGGTGGCGGTGGTGCTTATGGTGGTGACGGAGGTGATGGAAATATTGCAATTCCAGGCGGTGCTGAATATGGCACTGCATCTTCCCCAACCGAATTTGGTAGTGGCGGAGGCGATTCATGGGACACTCCAGATAGAGTTGGTGGATATGGTGGCGGTTCAATTAAAATTATTGCTAACGAAACAGTCTCGATTGAAGGAATTGTATGCTCTGATGGGGCTGTTAGTCCTAGTGGTGCAGGGAATAGTTCCGGAGCTGGAGGTGGTGCAGGTGGCTCTATTTGGATTCAGGCCACCGATTTACAAGGTTCAGGAACTATTAGTGCAAATGGCGCAAATGGTGGACTAGATTCCGGTGGGCATAGAAGGGGTGGAGGTGGCTCCGGTGGTCGTATTGATGTTTGTTTTGTTGGTAATGATAATTTTGCTGGAGTAATTTCTGTAACTGGTGGTTTAGGTAATTATGGCGGTTACGAAAATGAGGGCTTAGGAGACCTTGGGACTATTCTAAGGCAGCAAGGAGCATCAGGTTCTTGTGATGATGTCCTGCCTGTTAGCCTGAAATCATTTAATGCTAATTGCAGTTTTCCGAATATTTTATTGACATGGTCAACAGTGTCTGAAAAAAATAATAGTTTTTTTATAATAGAAAGAAGTCTTGATTTGAAGCATTGGGACGAGATAGGTATAGTTTACGGCGCAGGGAATTCAAATGTGATTAAGACTTATGCCTATCAAGATTATATAATAACCGATAAGGTAATTTACTATTGTTTAAAACAAGTGGATTTTGACGGCAATTATCAATATCTTCAGACTGAGGCGGTTCAGTGTCATAGTCAAAAGCTATTTGAAACAGGAGTATATCCTAACCCGTTTTTAGATTTTATTAATTTAACTGTCAATTCTGACCAATTTACTTCCTTGTCAATAGAAATTCAAAATGTGTCTGGACAGGAAGTATTTAACTCAAAATTTAATGTAGATAAAGGTTTTAATTCTATTCAGATTGATTTGTCAGAATTAACTAATGGGATTTATGTAATGAATGTATTTAATGACATTTATTATAAAACATATAAAATCTTTAAAAATTAGGTGTTAGTAACATATCCTTGTGTAATCAATAATTTTCTGATTTAAAAAATTTTATAATCATCTACATTATTTAATTTATATTTGCCATTAATATTTTATGATAAAATATAAACTCATATTACTAGTACTTGGTGCCTTATTGTTGGTCGAAAGTGTATTTATGGCAATCTCTACCATTGTGTCCTATTTTTATGGAGAGGATGATTTTATCCCTTTGTTAATTTCATGCGGTATATTGCTGGGTTCAGGTAGTCTTTTGGTTTTGTTGTTTAGAAAAACTGATAAAAAGATTGAAAAACGGGAAGCTTACTTAATAGTATCATTGGTTTGGATTGTTTTATCTTTTTTTGGATCCCTACCTTTTTATATAAGTGGTTATATTCCTGAATACACCGACGCTTTTTTTGAAACCATTTCCGGTTTTACTACAACAGGGGCATCAATTCTAAACAATATCGAAGAACTGCCTCATGGTTTACTTTTGTGGCGAAGTACAACTCAATGGCTTGGAGGTATGGGTATTATTGTTCTATCAATGGCTTTAATCCCATTTATTAAAATTGGTGGTTTGCAACTATTTAGTGCAGAATCTCCGGGTATCAGCACAGACAAATTACATCCCAGAATTAAACAAACTGCTTTAAGATTATATTTGCTGTACATTGGTTTTACATTAACTCAAGCCATTTTGCTTTCAGTTTTTGGAATGTCTGTTTTTGATGCTATTAACCATGCACTGACCACGATGGCAACCGGAGGATATTCGACAAAACAAGCCAGTATTGCAGCATGGGACTCGCCGGCGATTCATTATATCATTATTGTATTTATGATTTTTGCCGGTACAAATTTTAGTTTATCTTATTTTACTATAACCGGACAATTTAAAAAGGTGTTTAAAAATTCTGAAATTAAATTTTATCTGATTTTAATATTTGTTGCTACTGCAATTATTGGTTCAGGTTTATGGTATTTTATGGATTTGCCAGTCGAAAAGGCTTTTAGAGATTCTTTGTTTCAAACCGTTTCGATAATTACAACCACAGGTTATGGAACGTCTGATTTTTTGTCCTGGACACCAACAGGACTTTGGGTTATTATTGTACTCTTAATGTTTCTTGGAGGGTCATCCGGTTCAACTGGTGGCGGTATTAAAATGGTTAGAATACATATTTTAATACGAAATAGTTATATGGAGTTTAAGAGATTAGTTAATCCTCATGCGGTTTTACCTGTAAGATATAATGGTAAAGCAATAAGTCAACAGGTTATTAATAATGTATTGGCATTTGTTATTTTATATATTTTGATTATCGCTTTTGGAACGTTGATAATGTCATTTTCAGGATTGAGTTTTGATACTGCTTTTGGAGCAGTAGCAACTAGTATTGGGAATATAGGTCCTGGAATAGGAGATGTGGGTCCTGCTTCCAATTTTGCTAATATATCAATATTTGGCAAATGGTTTTTAGGCTTTCTAATGTTGATAGGAAGATTGGAATTATTTACAGTATTGATAATATTTACAAGAGCTTTTTGGAATAAATAGATCAACTTCACATTTCAGGTTCAAAATTTCCCATCCTTACAATTTTAAATTCACCTTCGGTACAGTCAATTACCGTAGATGCTACAAGTCCTCCATATCCACCATCAATTACGGCATCAACTAGGTTTTCGTATTCTTCATAAATTAATTCTGGATCGGTGTTGTACTCAATTATTTCATCATTGGTTTTAAGTGATGTAGTCAATATCGGATTCCCTAGGACATTTACAATTTCTCGGATAATGTTATTATCAGGAATTCTTATTCCGATAGTTTTACGATTGGCTTTCAATATCTTCGGAACATTATTGTTTGCTTCTAAAATGAATGTAAAAGGTCCCGGAAGATTTCTCTTCATCATCTTAAAAATGGTATTGTCTAAAGGTCTAGTAAAATCAGACAAATGGCTTAGGTCATAACAAATAAATGAAAAATTTGCTTTTTCTGGTTTGATACCTTTTAGGTTTGCAACCCGTTCAATAGCTTTTGGTTTGGTGATATCACATCCGATTGCATAAACAGTATCTGTTGGATAAATAATCACACCACCATCTTGTAATATTTCAACAACCTGTCTAATCTGTCTTTCGGCAGGATTATCCGGATGCATTCGGATAAGTATTCCCATTTATTTATTCAGCTTATTATAGTCGTTAAGAAATTGTTGTAATCCAATGTCAGTCAATGGATGTTTAAGTAAACCTAAAATTGCACTCAATGGACAGGTTGCTACATCAGCACCCATTTCCATACATTTAATAATATGCATAGTATGACGAATAGATGCCGCGAGGACCTGAGTGTCAAATTCATAATAGTTATACATATCTACAATTTGTCCTATAAGCTCTACTCCATCTGTGCTATTGTCATCCAATCTTCCTATAAAGGGAGAAACATAAGTAGCTCCGGCTTTGGCAGCAAGCAATGCCTGACCAACACTAAAAACTAAAGTGCAGTTGGTTCTTATTCCTTTTGAGGAAAAATATTTGATTGCTTTAATCCCATCTTTTATAATAGGTACTTTAACAACTATCTGAGGATGAAGAGCTGCAAGTTCTTCACCTTCTTTAACCATTCCTTCAAAATCAGTACTGATTACCTCCGCGCTTACGTCTCCATCAACTATCTTACAAATTTCAAGATAATGATTTAAAATATTTTTTTTGCCGGCTATACCTTCTTTAGCCATCAGCGATGGATTTGTAGTTACTCCGTCCAGTACTCCCAAAGACTGAGCTTCACGTATCTGATCAAGATTTGCAGTATCAATAAAGAATTTCATAATTAATGTTTTAAAATTTTCACAAAAGTACTTTAATTATATTTATACATTGACAAAATCAAATTCTTTAATAAACAATATTTGAAAAATAATTAACAATAATGCTTTTTTTATCTCGTTAGTTATTATAGATATAGATTTAACACAATTCTGTTGATAAAATAGAAACGTTGAAAGAATTTGATGAAAAATTTGTATCTAATTTCGTCCATTATCAATTTAAATTATTGAAACTATGCTATTTCTACAGGTAGATACTTTACAAAATGCTGCTCCGACTACAGTTGGAGAAACAACATTATCGTTTTTTGATATGGCACTGAAAGGTGGCTGGATAATGATTGTACTTGCGGCATTGTCAGTTATTGCGGTTTATATATTTATTGACAGATTTATTGCTATAAAAAAAGCATCCAGGGAACAGAAGTCTTTTATGGATAATATCAAGAATTTTATTTTTGAAGGTAAGGTTGACCAAGCACTGGATAATTGCAGAATGAATGATGGCCCTCTTGCTCGTATGATAGAAAAGGGTGTTATGAGAATTGGGCGTCCGTTAGGTGATGTCAATGCGGCTGTTGAAAATGTTGGCAAACAGGAAGTAACCAAACTTGAAAAGGGTTTGCCGGTTTTGGCTTCGATTGCAGGAGGTGCACCTATGATAGGATTTCTAGGTACTGTAATGGGTATGGTAAAAGCCTTTTTCGATATGGCAAATGCTGGAAGTAATCTTGATGTTGGTATGCTATCGGGAGGTATTTATCTAGCTTTGGTAACTACAGTAGGCGGTCTTATTGTTGGGATTATTGCTTATTTCGGATATAATATTCTTGTTGCCAGAGTAAATAATCTTGTTGCACAGCTCGAAGCTAAAACAACAGAATTTATGGATATTCTTAACGAACCTGCAAAATAAGGAATTATGGCAATACAAACAAGAAATAAAGTAAGTGCAGAGTTTAGCATGTCTTCAATGACCGACATTGTGTTTCTGTTACTTATATTCTTTATGGTAACTTCAACTCTTATTGCTCCAAACGCCTTAAAGTTATTATTGCCTTCAAGTAATAGTCAGACTCAGGCTAATCCAATTGCATCAGTATCTATAAAAGATAATTTTGACGGAACATTTTCATTTGCTGTTGGTACTATGTTTTGTGCTGAATCTGATCTTGAGACTTTGATAAAAAAAGAAGTTGCAGGGCAGACAGAACCTTATGTGTCTCTACATGTTGACAAAACGGTTCCAATGGAACAAGTTGTTAAAGTAATGAATATTGCGAAAAATAACGAATATAAACTAATATTGGCTACACAGCCGGAATAAGAAATGAATTTAAAAAAGCATAATATAATTGGAATCATTGGAGCATTTTTTTATTCCGCTGCAGTGGTTATATTATTATTGCTCTTTGGATTCACATTTCCTGATCCTCCTCCTAAAGAGGAGGCTATCTTGATTGACTTTGGAGGTGGCGGAAACATCGATGCGGGTGCATCCTCATCTGCCACATCAAACGAACAAAATGCCTCGACTCAAAACTCTTCAAACTCAGGTGTAATCACTCAAAGCTTCGAAGATGCCGCCTCCGAGCAATCAAGCACTTTGCCTAATAACAATACTTCAAATACAAATAATAATTCGTCACAATCAAACCCAAATTCCGATAGAATAAATAATCTGTTTGGAGGTGGAACTTTTGGCAATGGTACAGGAAATTCAGGAAATGGAAGTGGTGATGGAAATCCCGGAGACGGAACGGGCGGAGACGGCACAGGAACAGGCCCCGGTGGATTTGGCTCTCTCGAAGGTCGAAGACAGGTTACAATGGTTAAACCCGAAAATGAAGATAATCTTATTGGTGTTGTTAAATTGAAAATTACAGTTGACGAAAATGGTAATGTTACTGATGCTGCCCTTGTGAGTACAAATTGTGCGAAATGCACACAATTAGCTATTACAGCAGTCCGTAAATGGAAATATGAAAAGAAACCGGGAAGTGGTTTTCAGGTCGGTACAGTTACAGTCGAATTCAAGCTGAATTAATCTTTTTTATTTTTTTGTGAAATTATGTATGAGATTGTATCTCATGACCGTTTTATTATAAATGTTAATAATTTAAAACGGTATTATGAAAAATTTAAGAAAACATATTCATGGAATAACCGGGGCTGTTTTGTTTTTATTTTGTGGCTTTGGGATTTTGTTTTTAACCGGATTTACTGTAAAATTACCAATTCCTGTTGAAGAAGTTATACTAATTGATTTTACTAACACAGAATCAAGTACAAGGAATTCTGATTTGGCTGAATGCAGAGTTCAAGAAAGCAATGAAAACGGTTCAAGTTTCAATAAAATTTTGGTTCAAAATTTTGAAATTTCAGAAAGTATTGAAGCAGACTTGATTGAATTGGCACCGAATACTAATAAAATCGATAAGCTATTTACAAATCCATTTGCAAATGGCGATGATAAAAAGGATAACAATAGTTTTAAGGGAGATTCGAAAAATGGACCTGATGAAATTGTAGGAAAACTTGCTGATAGAAAACGAATTAAATTTGTTGAACCACAGACACAAGAAAATTTGTTTGGAAGAGTTGTACTTCAAATTACAGTTAATGAGAAAGGTAATGTTGTTGAAATGAAGTTGCTCGATACAAATTGTAACGAATGCGTTCAACCTGCAAAAGATGCTGTAAAAAAATGGCAATATGAAGCATCTCCTGACAGCGGACTACAAATTGGAACTGTGATAATTAATTTTAAGCAAAATTAGTTTTTTTTTCGAACTATTTTTTTATTAGCCCCATCATTGCCTCAACTGTTGCCTGCACGCCAACATAAACCTTATAAATATTATCTGCCAACATGTAGCAAGGATTTGTTATTATCAGATTCTTTTCATCTATTGCCACTTCATGGTATTCCTTATCAATATGTTTTGCTCCAACTTTTATAAGTTTATCGGCAGTTGATTTATCGTTTCCAATTGTTAGGTTTCCTCCAAGTACTTTTGCAATAAGTACAGGAGCAATACAAAGTGCTGCGATAGGTTTGTGTGATTCATGAAAATCAACAATAACCCGTGCTATGTCTTCATCTACTTCATAGTTTTCTCCTTTATAACCAAATGAAGACAGGTTTTTTGCTGCACCATGTCCTCCGGGAAAAATCACTCCGGAAAAATCGTTGGCATGTAGTTCCGATATAGGTTTAATATTACCTCTGGCAATTCTAGCTGATTCTATTAGAACATTCCGTTTTTCTTCGCTAACTTCTTTGGTTAGGTGATTTATTACATGATATTGGTCTTTATCAGGAGCAAAACACTGATATTCAAGTTCATTTTTGGATAAAGCCAATAGCGTTAAAGTGGCTTCGTGTATCTCGCTTCCGTCAAATACTCCACAACCGGAAAGTACAACCGCAATTTTTTTCATAAAAAGTTTTTTTACAAATATAATTTTTGTATCTTTATAAACTAAATTAATGAGAGATATTTTTTTCTCAAAAAACCTTTTTATGACCATTGTCAGAAATGATTTTTTAAAGCTTTGGAAAATTCTGTATCCCGACCAGAGTGTAAAACTATTGGATATATTCTTAAGTGAACTTAAAGAATTGAAAGAAGAAGTTTTAAAAATTGAAAACACAAATTCTTTATGGTATAAAGATGCAGTAGTTTATTCTTTGTATGTTGATTTATTTAATAAAGATTTTGACGGACTTAAAGATAAAGTACAATATTTGAAAGATCTCGGGATAAATTGTTTGTGGCTTTTGCCAATTTTGGAATCTCCAATGAAAGATGCAGGGTTTGATATTTCAGATTATAGACAAATTCGATCTGATATTTTGGGCAAAGAAGGGGATTCCTCATTTGATGATTTTCTTAAAACTGTCCGTAAAGCAGGAATAAAAGTGATATTTGATATTGCGATAAACCACACATCGAATCAGCATATTTGGTTTAAGAAATCTGCATTACCTGAGAAGAATAAATATACAGATTATTACATTTGGAGTGATAACGATAGGGGTTATAATGAATGTCGCTTGTTGTTTAAAGGTATGTGCGACAGCAACTGGGAGAAATATGATGATAATCGTTTTTATTTTCACAGATTTTTTGAATTTCAGCCTGACCTTAACTATAAAAATCCCAATGTTTTGTTGGATATGTGCAGGAATTTGATGTTTTGGATTGAAAAAGGGGTTGATGGTTTTAGAGCTGATGCAATTCCATATTTATGGAAAGAGGAGGGCACATCTTGCGAAAATCTTGAAAAAACTCATGTAATTATTAAATTTTTCAGAACCCTTATTGAATACTTAAATCCTTCTGTTATTTTATTAGCCGAAGCCTGTCAGCCCCCCTATGAAGTTGTTAAGTATATGGGCGAAGGTGACGAGTGCCATGCCGGATATCATTTCCCGCTAATGCCTCAGATTTTTAAATCAATTGCTTTACAATCATCAGCTCCAATAAAACAAGTGTTGAGTAAAGAAATTACTCCTGAAATACCTGAAATGTGTCAATGGTTTACTTTTCTTAGATGTCACGACGAATTAAGTCTCGAAGATGTATATGTTAATGAGGAGGATAGGAAATATATTTATAAAAATTATTGCCATAATCCTGAATGGGATTTTCGACTTGGAGAAGGAATTAGTGCAAGATTAAGCGAACTTTTTAAGTTTGAGGAAGATAAGATACTATTAGCGTTTTCGATGATATTTACTTTGCCAGGAACTCCCGTTATTTATTACGGAGATGAATTCGGAAAACCTAATGATGAGGATTATTATAACGCTCAGATTCTTTTGACTGGTCATAACGATACTAGAAATAGAGTACGGGGAAAAGTTAATTGGAATGAGTTGGAGCAGAAATTGAATAATAAGAAGAGCTTAGAATATAGAATTTTTCATTCATTGAAAAACATGATTGCTAGCAGAAAGAAAAACCCGGCATTCAGTATGGGATCAATGGTTTTTGTAGATGCTCCAGATAATATTTTGGCTTTCAAAAGGGAATATAATGGCAATAAATTATTTGTCGTTTATAATTTGGGAGATTCTGCTGTATCAATAGAAAAATTGTTACCAGAGAAACACGATATTATTTATGGAAATTTTCAAAATAATGAAAATTCAAAATTAATTGGGTCACATAAAACAATTTGGTTTAAATTTGTATAAAAATATTAGTATCGAGGGACAACTATATTATTATAATTGCGTCAATAGAAAAACTTAAATTTATGATAAAGCGATTAATTATACTGTCAGGAATATGTTTGTTAGCTGTTCAGGTCTTTGCACAAACCATGCTGAGCAGCGATTATAACAATCCGACTCCGGTAATTCAGGGAAGCGAATGTGAATATCTTTCATTTTATTTTGATCATACCTCAGGAATTGATCTTGATACACCACGCTGTCATCGTATGTACCCCGGAGCATCTTCCTATTTCAGTTTTACTGTTCAGGAAAATGGTGAAGCAACTATTAAACTGTCATTTGATGAAATTACGTTTTTCGGAATAGCATTTTACCAATATCAATATGGAGAATATCAGGAAATAAAATGTGATGTATTTAGGTCTGAAGAAGATGTGGTTTATCTTTATTCATTCGAAGATCTTGCCGGGATAGATATTCTTGCTCGTTTCTGGGTTTTAGGAGAACCTGTTTCCGGATCTGTGAATCTTTGTGTGTCAAAAGAACCTGTACCCGGTTTTCAAAAAGTTTTAAGCGTAAATGTTGGTACCTATACTCCTCAGCAACTTGTTGAAGATTATTTAATTACAGGCTGTCTTACTGCTTCAAATATCCAATTTACGGGAGCAGCTAGTGCGATAGGATACTTTTCGAATGGAATACCAGGTTTAAATTTTACTGATGGTGTAATAATTTCAACAGGAAATGCCGTTGATGCTGCAGGTCCAAATACATCAACCAGTACTTCAGGTTACCTTGGTACTTCAGGTAATAGTACTCTCACTACTATAGCAGGAAATACTACATATGATGCTTCAGTTTTGGAATTTGATTTTGTTCCTGCTTCAAATTTGCTTGAATTTCAGTATGTTTTTGGAAGTGACGAATACCCTGAATTTGCCCCACCAAATAGCTCGAGTTTTAATGATGTTTTTGCATTTTTGATCTCGGGTGGTCCTGAAAACTATAATAATGTTAATGTAGCATTAGTTCCCGGGACAAGTACTCCTGTAAGTATAAATAATGTAAATGCAATTACAAATTCATCATATTATGTAAGTAATGGAAGCAGCCCTAATATTGAATATGACGGAATAACAACAACTCTTACTGCCACAAAAGCAGTTACGCAGTGCGAAACATATCATATAAAACTTATGATAGCGGATGTCGGAGATAGTTCGTATGATTCTGCTGTGTTTCTTAAGGCAAATTCTTTTACTTCCGGTGAAAGTTACACTGTTCAATCATTTAATTCATGGTCAGCATCCTTAAGTGTAATGAGAGGTTGTTCTAATTACATACTTTTTAGCCGTACTGATGCTACCCCGTTAAGCGAACCTGTTCCAATCGAAATGACAGTTAGTGGAACTGCTACACCAGGAGTTGATTATGTCCCCCAGATACCCGATAATCTCGTAATACCTGCAGGGCAACAAACTTTAGCAGTTTATTTTGATGCTATTGACACTGGAGTGCTTCAAGGGGATGAAACTATAATTTTAAATTTTGAAAATGGTTGTCCTTGTGGTGGTGGAGAAACTCAACACACAATTACTATAATAGATGCTTTTGATATCACTGCTTCAGTTAGCAATAATGGACCAATTTGTGTTGGAGATCAAGCTACAATTACTCTTACTGTAAACACACCAAGTCCTGATGATGTTACTGTTGAATGGAGTACTAGTGCGGTTGATTTGTATCAGATTACGGTCAGTCCTACAGTTACGACTACTTATTCTGTTGATGTAATATATCCATGCGATACGATTACTCTTACCAGTGTAGTTACTGTTATTAACCCCCCGGATGTAGATTTGGGACCAGATCTGGATGTAGAAGCCTTGACAACTAATTTAAATGCTGGAATGGCTCCTGGTAATACCGGTGTTTGGACTGTTGTAAGTGGCCCGGGTAATGCTACGGTAAATCCAAATACTACTTCTACAACAACTGCCACAGTTGATCAATTTGGAGTTTATACTTTTAGTTGGACAGAAACAAGTTTAGCCCCAAATTGTGTTGCTTCTGATGAAATTAATGTAAATTTTTATCATGTACCGGTTGTTACTTTCGAAGCCACTCCAACTTTATGCTTTGGAGATAATACAACAATAACATTTACTGGCGACGTAGTCTCGGGAATGGCAATATTTGATTGGGATTTTGGTGGTGCAACAATAATCAGTGGAAGTGGACAAGGTCCTTACGTTGTTAATTTTCCAAATTCAGGAAATAACACTGTTAGTTTGACAGTAACGGAATATGTTTCTGTTGTGTCAAATAGCATAAATGTGTTCATTCCACAATTATTGAATGGAATATTAACTATTCAGGATGATCCTTGTTTTGAGACTTGTGATGGACGAGCCAGTATTGCTATGACCGGAGGAGTACCTCCATATAATTATTCATGGGCTTCTTCTTCTAATGAATTAGACAATCTTTGTGTGGGAGACTATGGAATTACTGTAACTGATGCAAATGGTTGTCAATATGCCAATACCTATACAATAAATCAACCCGCAGCTTTGGACTATGATACCAGTTACTACCATGTTTCATGCTACAACACTCAAACTGCAGGTGCTAGTATTTGGGCTTCAGGTGGTACATCTCCATATACATATATTTGGAGTGATGGTTATAATGGAGGAATTCATAATAATATTTCTTCAGGTACATACTTTGTTACAGTTAGTGATAGTCATGGCTGTAGTTTGTTTGAGCAATTCGTTATAACTCAGCCGAATTTACTTCAGGTAGTTACATCAGGGAATTTTGCAATATGTGAAAATCAATCAATAAATATTGTAGCTCAGGAAATGGGTGGAACTGCTCCATATACATTCTTCTGGGATAATGGAGATGGAAATGGCTTTAGTGTGGGACCACAAAGTTTTGGTATTGTGCCCCATGAAGATGTAAATTATACAGTATATGTTGTTGATGCTCATGCTTGTGTTAGTAATTATGCTTTTAGTGAAGTAATTGTTAGTCCTGAATATCATCTCACTTTGACTACTCAAAATAATCGTTGTTATCAAACATGTGATGGTTCGGCATTGATTGGAATCGAAGGTGGATTACAACCGTATAACTATAGCTGGGCTAGTCCCGGTCCTTACTTAAACAATTTATGTGCAGGATTATATACTCTAACTATAACTGATAGAATTGGTTGTGTAGCAGATACAATGTTTGTAATTACCCAACCTACTGCATTAAGTATGAATGTTCAATCAACAAACGCATCTTGTTCATATTCAGCAGACGGTACAATTACTGCAATTGTTATTGGAGGTACACCACCATATAATTATATTTGGTCAGACAATACTCAAACCAATGAAGTTACTGTCGGTCCGGGTTCATATTATCTTACAGTCAGCGACGATAATAATTGCAGAGTATATGGGTCTGCTACGATAACTGCACCTCAAGCGTTAAACGTACTTACTTTATATAATCCGACAATTTGTATTGG
>Ga0116143_10001393_pt1 | contig 29372 bp, 27 predicted proteins | sample AD_UKC034_MetaG_FD_89745 | JGI IMG/M metagenome (GOLD analysis project Ga0116143, IMG submission 89745) | Active sludge microbial communities of municipal wastewater-treating anaerobic digesters from USA - AD_UKC034_MetaG | ecosystem: Engineered > Bioreactor > Anaerobic > Digestate | place: USA... | reverse complement strand
CTTGGAAATAGCGGTCAGCCGATCCTTCGACCATTGCGCCGACCGAGCCCATGCCGCGATAGGATTTGTAAGAGCGGCCTTGGTAGAGGATCACTTCGCCTGGTGCTTCGTCAGTTCCGGCGAAGACGCCGCCCATCATGGCGCAATTTGCTCCGGCGGCAATGGCTTTGGCGAGGTCGCCCGAATATTTGATTCCGCCATCGGCAATCACGGGGATGCCCGCTTTCATGGCCACTTCAGCAGCGTTCATGATGGCAGTGAGTTGAGGAACACCGACCCCAGCGACCACGCGCGTCGTGCAGATCGACCCTGGGCCAATGCCGACTTTCACAGCGTCAGCGCCTGCGTCAATCAGGGCTCCAGCTGCATCGCCTGTCGCAATATTGCCCGCGATGATTTGCATTCTATCGCCGCATTCTTTCTTAATACGAGCGACCATATCAAGGACGCCTTTCGAATGGCCGTGGGCGGTATCAACAACAACTACATCCAATTCGGCGTCACACAAGGCCAAGGCGCGTTCATAGCCGTTGACCTCACCTGTGCCGACGGCTGCGCCCGTGCGCAAGCGGCCTCTCTCGTCTTTGCTGGCCAGCGGATAGTTTTGCGATTTTTCGATGTCTTTGACGGTAATTAGGCCAGTACATTTGCCGTCTTTGTCCACGACCAGCAATTTTTCGATGCGGTATTTGTGGAGCAATTTTCTGGCTTCGTCCTTGTCCGCGCCGCCCACGACCGTAATCAGGTTTTCAGACGTCATCAATTCGCGCACCGACTGGTCGGGGTTTTCGGCAAAACGCACGTCACGGTGGGTGAGGATACCGGCCAGTTTGCCGTTTTCTTCAATCACAGGCAAACCGGACACTTTGAAACGCCCCATGATTTCCAACGCATGGGCCAGCGTATCGTGGGGATAGACGGTGATGGGGTTGACGACCATGCCTGATTCATAGCGTTTCACACGACGGACTTCTTCGGCTTGGGCGTCGATGCTCATATTGCGGTGGATGATGCCCAATGCGCCTTGTTGGGCCATCGCAATCGCCATCGGGGATTCGGTTACGGTGTCCATCGCGGCAGAAAGCAACGGGACGTTGAGCGCGATCGTTTTGGTGAGGTTTGTGGCCGTATTGACTTCGGTGGGTTGGACACTGGACGCGGCGGGCAATAACAGCACGTCGTCGAACGTCAAACCTTCTTTGATTTTGTCTTGATGAAAAGCCATGGCGCAAACCCCTTTATATGTGTCGTGTGGAACCGGATTTGCAGGGTACTTATAAGGGTTTTCGCTCCAATGTAAAGAAAAATCTCACCTTTTACCTTCCTTACTCCCTCCCCCTTGAGGGGGGAGGGTCAAGGTGGGGGTGGGCCTAAAAGACACGAACGGACCACAGCACCATTTTCGAGCCTTGGGAGATCAGCAGAACGTCCGGTCCGACCTGCACGTACCGTGTGCCGCGCGGGGCGGGGCGCAGACGCCCCAGCGCATGGCGCGAGACCGGCTCGCATTTCACAAAATACGGCAGCGGGCGACCGATTTTATAGGGCTGTGGCGCGTAATGATAATTACGGTAGGCATTGTTCCAGTTGTACTGGTGGGTGTGGGTGTATCGGTGCGTGTCATAGCGGTACGGGCCGTCATTGTAACGATAACGGTTGTCGTGGCGGCCATTATCGGCAAAGGCAGCGGGTGAGGCCAGAACCATGACCGCCGCGAGTGTGGCGAATGCAAGTGTGGCGCGTTTTATCAAAGATGTGTGAGCGTGTGTTGTCATAGTTTCCTCCGTTTTTAGCAACGTTTCGCCTGTTAAACGGAGGCTGTTCGGGTTTTCCCCCTCTTGACATTCCCTCCCCTCTGTCATCCCCGCGCAGGCGGGGATCCAGTTTTCTAAAACGCGAAGACTTCCGCGGGGCCGTCATTCCCCGAATCCTGAAAGGATTCTAGGGGAATCCATGTCCATTTTCTGGATCGCCCTAGAGTTTTTTTAAAACTCGGGCGATGACGCCAAAAAACAAATCACCCGCCTAAAGCGGGGGATGCAGGAAAATCAATTATCTTACCCCAATTGATTTATCAAAAAATTATAGACGGAAATAACGTATTCTCGCCAAATCCATCCCACAATAACAACAATTCCGAGAATAACATACCCTGCGGTTTTTTGAATTGTCTGTTCTTTCAAACTTTCGACAAATTTCTTTTTATAAGATGTGCGCGACTCATGTTTATTTAGAGTCATAGCTATATGCTGATCTAAATAGTGACTCATGATGATAATCTCAGAAGTGATGTCCTTTCTATCTATTTTCTCAGGAAATCCCTTTCCAAGCATTCTTTGATCTGCATCTGCCATTTCGCTATATATTCTTGCATACATTCCGCGCATATGGTTGGAAAGCGTGTCTAATTCCAATCTGATATTAAGTTTATTTTTTTCTGACTCTTCAGCGACTAACCTGATTAACCGCTCTGTGGAATCTTCTAAAAATGGCTCGATATATCTTCCCCAAAATACCTCTCTTGGACTCCCTTCAAATCCAACCCCAGACCATGAACAAATTTTTCCTTCAAAAGTTGTTATGTGACCTTTCCCGCTTGCAAAGTGCATAACCCAAGAGGTAATTTTTTGGAGAATACTTCTCTTTTCTTCATCAACTCTTTTCTGAATTAGAGGAAGGAGTACTGGTTGATCCGCCATGTTTTATGCCCTTTCCATCCCCTACTCCCATTCAATCGTGCCCGGGGGTTTGCTGGTGATGTCGTAGACGACGCGGTTGATGCCGCGGACTTCGTTGATGATGCGGTTCGCGACCCGCCCCAAAAACGCATGATCGTAGGGGAAATAGTCCGCCGTCATGCCGTCGGTGGATGTCACCGCGCGGAGCGCGCAGACATGATCATACGTTCTATCGTCGCCCATCACGCCCACGGTCTTGACGGGGAGGAGGACGGCGAAGGCTTGCCAGATTGTATCGTACAAACCTGCGTTTTTGATTTCCTCGATATAAATCTTGTCGGCGTTCCGCAGTATTTCCAGTTTTTCACGCGTGATGTCACCCGGAATACGGATGGCGAGGCCCGGGCCGGGGAACGGGTGGCGGCGGATAAAGTCTTCGTTCATGCCAAGCTCGCGGCCCAATGCGCGGACTTCGTCCTTGAACAATTCGCGCAGTGGTTCGACCAATTTCATGTTCATGCGTTCGGGCAGGCCGCCCACATTGTGGTGTGATTTAATCGTGACCGACGGGCCGCCGATGAACGAAACAGATTCGATCACATCGGGGTACAAGGTTCCTTGCGCCAAGAAATCCGCGCCGCCGATGCGGTTCGCGCAAGCCTCGAACACTTCGATAAACAATCCGCCGATGATTTTGCGTTTTTGTTCGGGGTCAGTGATGCCTGCGAGCTTGCCCAAAAACAATTCCGACGCGTCTTCGTGGATGAGGGGGATGTTGTAATGATCTTTGAAGAGGCTCACGACTTGTTCGCTCTCTCCTGCGCGCATCATGCCGGTATCGACATAGATGCAGGTCAACTGGTCGCCGATGGCTTCGTGGATCAGGATGGCAGTGACCGAGGAATCCACGCCACCCGAAAGACCGCAGATGACGCGTTTGTCGCCCACTTGTTTGCGGATTTTTTCGATCATTTCCTGACGGAAGGAATTCATCGTCCAGTCGCCTGCGCAGCCGCAAATATTATGTGTGAAGTTTTTAATGAGGGCCGCGCCATGCGGGGTGTGGACGACCTCGGGGTGGAACTGGACGCCGTACATTCTTTTATCGTCGTTGGCGACGGCGGCGCAGGGGGCACCTTCGGAAATCCCCACGATTTTAAAACCGTCGGGGAGTTTGGTCACGCGGTCGCCATGCGACATCCAGACCATTTCCTTACTGCCCTTGTCCCACACGCTGTCAAACAATTTGCACTGTTCGGTAATCTCGACATAGGCGCGACCGAATTCTTTATGGTCCGACCCTTCGACCTTGCCGCCCAATTGTTCGCACATGGTTTGCTGGCCGTAGCAAATGCCCAAAAGTGGCAGGCCCATTTCAAACACAAATTGCGGGGCGCGGGGCGACCCTTCGGCGGTCACGCTCATCGGGCCGCCAGAGAGGATGATGCCTTTCGGGGCGAAGTCTTTGACCTTTTTCTCGTCGGCGTGATTGAACGGCCAGATTTCACAATAAACGCCGCTTTCGCGCACGCGGCGGGCGATCAATTGCGTTACTTGGGAACCGAAATCGAGAATGAGAATGTGGTCGTGGGTCATTGTCGTTTTACCTTTGTTTTGAATGGGTTCTTTTAACCACAGATGCACACGGTTGAACACCCATTTTTGCGGTTTCGGTACACATCAAAGGCAATTCGTGGTAGCATCGCTTCCGTTATGCCCCTGCCCTTTACTCTCTCTTTCGAATTTTTTCCGCCTAAAAACGACATTGGCCGCGAGGCGTTGCTGGCGGCGGCTTCTGCTTTGGTGGCTTTGAAACCCGAATTCGTGACCGTCACCTTCGGCGCGGGCGGGTCAACCAAATCGGGGACCTTCGAGACCGCCCAGATCTTGCAACGGGAGACCGGTCTTAAAGTCGGGGCACACCTCAGTTATTTTGGAATCCCTAAATCCGAGTTGTTCGCTTATGCGGATACATTATGGGAAAATGATATCCGCCATCTGGTGGCGTTGCGGGGGGATATTCCGACGGGACAACATCCGGCCGATTTCAGGGAACCCGATTATTTCGAATATACCAGCGAGTTTGTCGAAGCGTTGCTGGCACGGCATCCGTTTGACATATCTGTTGGGGCGTATCCTGAAAAACATCCTGATGCCCCGTCTTTGGCTGCGGATCTTGTTGCCCTTCAAAAGAAATGTGACGCGGGTGCGGCGCGGGCTATTACCCAGTTCTTTTTTGAAACGCCGACTTTTGCGCATTTTATGGATGAGGTGCGGGCGGCGGGGATTACTACGCCCATCGTCCCCGGTCTTTTACCCGTGAGCGATCTTGCAAAAGTTTGCAGTTTTGCCGAAAAATGTCGAGCACATATTCCGGCAACCCTTAAAGAAATATTTACCGAAGGCGACGATCCTCTTCGGGTTGGCGCGGAGTTTCTGGCGCGACAAATTTCTGAATTGCGTGGAACGGGTGTTACGCATTTTCATTTTTATACGCTTAACAAAGCGGATATGATCTTATCCGCACTCAACCATATCAAAGGACTTTAAAAATGGTACTGGCTACAAATCTGGGTTTTCCACGGATCGGGGTTAAACGCGAACTGAAAAAAGCGACGGAGAGTTACTGGAAGGGCGAGATCGGCGCGGCCGAATTGTTGGAAGCCGGACAGAATATCCGCAAGACCCATTGGATGATGCAAAAGGATGCGGGGCTTGATTTGATCCCGTCGGGCGATTTTTCTTTTTACGATCAGGTTCTGGATATGACCTGTGCGCTTGGCCTTGTTCCAAAGCGTTACCAATGGACTGGCGGAAACGTCGATCTCGACACTTATTTTGCGATGGCACGCGGGGCGCAGAAAAACGGCCTCGACGTTACCGCGATGGAAATGACCAAATGGTTCGATACCAATTATCACTATATCGTGCCGGAATTCGAAAAGGGCATGAAAGCCAAGCTTTCCAGCATGAAATTTTTCGACCAGTTTCAGGAAGCGCTTGATCTGGGTATTCGCACGCGGCCCGTGCTGGTCGGTCCGGTGACGTATGTGGTTCTCGGTAAAAAGAAAGACGACAGCCTGGATGATGCTCAAATTTTTGCCGATATCCTTCCCGTCTATATCGAGATCTTGAACAGGCTGAAAGCCATGGGTGCAACCCATGTCCAGCTTGATGAGCCTATTCTGGTACGTGATTTGTGGGAAGGGGCAGATCAGGATTTCGAACGTGGCTACACAGAATTGCGCAAAGCGGTTCCCGATCTCAATATCATGGTGGCGACATATTTCGATTCGCTGCGTGATAATCTCGACATTGCCTGCACCTTGCCTGTGGATGCGTTACACATTGATTTGAAACGCGGGGCGGATCAACTAGATGCTGTTCTAAAACATTTTCCGGCGGACAAGATTCTTTCCCTTGGACTGGTTGACGGGCGCAACGTGTGGAAAAACAATTTGAGAGCGGCCCTCGGGATTGCTCAAAAAGTCAGTGACAAACTCGGGAATGACAAAGTCTGGATCGCTCCCAGCTGTTCGATGATGCATGCGCCGATTGACCTCGATCATGAAACCAAGCTAGATAGCCAGCTCAGGAGTTGGATGGCGTTCGGCAAACAGAAACTCGCCGAAATTGCGGCCATTGCCAAGGGTGTCAATGAAGGTGAAGAGGCGATTGCCGATTTGCTGGCGGCCAGCGACGCCGTCGTTTCCGACCGCGCCACGTCGCCGCGCATTCATGACGCGGAAGTTAAATCGCGTATGGCACATTTGAAACCGGAAATGTTCGAACGTAAATCCGATTTTGCGGAGCGCCGTCTGGCCCAGCATGCCGCTCTGGGGCTTCCTGTATTTCCGACGACCTCTATCGGGTCGTTCCCGCAGACTGCCGAAATCCGTACCGCTCGTGCGTCCTTCAAGAAAGGCGAATTGAGTGCCGTCGATTATGAATCGGCAATGAAACGCGAGATCGAACAGGTTGTCCGTTTTCAGGAGAAACTTGATATGGATGTTTTGGTTCATGGCGAGCCGGAGCGTAACGATATGGTCGAATATTTCGGCGAACAGTTGCAGGGATATTGTTTCTCGCAAAACGGATGGGTTCAATCTTATGGGTCGCGCTACGTCAAGCCGCCGATTATTTTCGGGGATGTGTCTCGTCCGAAACCGATGACCGTCGAGTGGTCGGTGTATGCGCAGTCGTTGACAGACCGTCCGATGAAGGGAATGCTCACAGGGCCGATTACAATGCTGTTCTGGTCGTTCGTGCGCGATGACCAGCCACGGTCGGAAACCTGTAAACAAATCGCATTGGCCATTCGTGATGAAGTGCATGATCTCGAAGCGGCGGGCATTAAAGTCATCCAGATTGATGAACCCGCGATCCGCGAGGGGTTGCCACTGCGCAAGGCCGACTGGGACGATTACCTCAACTGGGCGGTCGATGCGTTCCGTCTGTCGTCTTCCAGTGTTGCGGACTCAACGCAAATTCACACCCATATGTGTTATTCGGAATTTAACGACATCATCAATTCTATTGCCGAACTGGATGCCGACGCGATTTCAATCGAAACCAGCCGGTCGCAAATGGAGTTACTTGAGGCCTTTATTGAATATAATTATCCCAACGAAATCGGGCCAGGTGTCTATGACATTCACTCGCCGCGTATTCCGACACAGGATGAAATGGTCAAATTGCTTGAAAAGGCGGCGACCGTTCTCGACCCGTCGCAGATCTGGGTCAATCCCGATTGCGGTTTGAAAACCCGTCGGTGGGAAGAAGTCGAACCCGCTCTGGAGCATATGGTGGCAGCTGCCAAGACCATGCGCGGACGGATTTAGTCCAGTTTTTGCGGGTGTTGAAAATTTTTCCGGATTTTCTTGACTTTCAGAAATCATATGTGAGACCATAAACCTAACGCTGGATTATATGCCACAATATAAAAATTATAATAATTAATATGTGGGTGTGTCAGGTATCTATTTGCCCCCAGCGCGTGAGGAAGTAATGAAGAATGTATATCCCTCTGAACTAGGGTTCACCGGGGTTGCATCGAGAGATGCGGGAATGACCCGGTATGCGCACTGCATACGTGGATTCCTCTGCAAAGATTAAAATCCCAACAATTTAAAAGTTTGACCCAAAAGCGACAGTCAGCTGCCAAAGGCAGTCTGTAAGGGGCTTTTGCGTTTGATCGTTTCGCATGATTTTGTCATGCCGGAATGGAGAAGTTTTGTCTTTTTTTGCCCGTAGGAGGCGCGACATGAAGTACCGAAACCCACTCTAAGGATAACGAACGTAACGTCGTTAGACCCATAACACCCAACTGAAATTTTTAACGGAATTAGCGAGGCGAACGGCGAGACCCTGTTCCTGCCAACGGCCTCTCTATGCCTCGTCACGCGGACACATGGTGTGTTCGCGGCGGGAAAACTTTGCTCACTCACTAACGAAAGAGAAAAAAATGACTAAAAGAGAAACCGCTGCCGCTGCAGCTTTTAAACCGGTCAGCACAGGCGTTGATGAAGTCCTTGAGGCCAGCCGTCAGGTTGTCGCAGGGCGTACAAAAACATCGACCGCCGCACCAAAAGTGGCGACTGCCGAAATTACCGGCAACCCATTCCACAAGATCATGTTCGATCCGTCTATGGGGCTTGAACAAAAACGTGAAGCGATGACGAATGCCCTGACCTTCGACAAATCCTTAACCGAGGAGCAAAACGCCCAGCGCCTTCATTCCTTTGTCGAGTTCAGCGAATGGTTGCAATCCAAACGCAAGGAACTGGCGATTGATATGCTGAAGCTCAATGATTCCGAGGCGTTTGCACAGCTCAAGGAAGTGATCGACGAACTCGGGCAAGGCATTCTGGACTTCAACAAAAAAATCCAGCCTTTCCTGAATATTCTCGATTCCCTGTACAAGATGCAGCTCAAGGGCGTGAAGACTTCAGACATGCTCGGCGAGATCATCAAGGACCGCGAGGAGTTGGAGCGTCTGAACGGCGAACTGGATGGTTATGAACGCGATATGGATGGTTCGGAAAGATCCATTCGCGATTACAACGATATGGTTGCCGAGCTTAAAACCGAGACCAGCTGGTGGTCTTTCGGGACGAAAATCAAACCGTCCGCGCAAGCCGAGATCAACAAGATCGAGCTGCGCGTTGCGGAAGAGCGCGAAAAGATGGGTCGTCTGGCCACAAAAATCCAGGATACCCAGACTGCGATTGATGCACCGAGAGTTACCCAGTTCGAAGGGCTTGAGGACGTCAAATACAACCTGACGACTTTGCTGGATATCAGTTCCGATGCTCACCGCGAGAAACAAAAAGAGCTGAACCAGACGGCTGCCGACTTTGTGACCACGTCCGATCAGCGCGTTGCCGCCGTTCTTAAAAATATCGAGTCGATGAATACGCGAATCGAAGGTGCCGGCAAGAACAGCAGTAAGGTTCTCGGTCTCTACGCGGTCATGAACGACTCGATCAAGGCAGCTATCCGAGCTACTAAATCGGGAATGACCCTGCTGATGGAGGTAAAAGGCTATCCATCAGTAAGTTATAGTGATCCCAATCGCGCACATGAGATAAAAAAGACATCTCCCACCCTTCAGGCCTCTCACTGGTATGCTCATGCGATTCTAAAATGCATGAGACTAAAAACTGAATATCCAGACGCAAAAGTTGCCATCGGAATTCCAAATTTCAAGCGCTACAGGGATCTTTTCGAAGAAACAAAGGGTTCTTTGGAAAAGATTGAAATTCAAGTCTGGAGCCTTAATGAATCAGGGAAGGTAGAAATTTGGTGATTGGCACTCGAACAGAATCTTGCCTAACTGATTTTGCGGCAACAGTGCGGCAATGGAAAAAATTCCTTGAATTTTAGGATTTTTATTTTTCTTGTAAGTCGTTGATTTTATTATGTTTTATTGGTTGTGTATTCAATACTTCGGTTTAAACTCTCTAAAAGATTATCCTAAAAAATCAAATACTTTTGATTTCTCGATAATCTTGTCCCACTCGTAATCCTCCATCGAGGGCACTACAAATGGGTACTTATTTATGTCATCAATCTTTAGGTTACTGAAAGAATTTTCAATATAGAAAAATTTTCCTTTGGCCTCCCTTTCAAATTCGCTAATCCATTTATAATTGGTACTGATAACGGGCATTCGCGCAGCGCAATACTCTAAAACTTTAGTCGATGTCTGAATATTAAAGGGATAGATATCTGGCATAATATTAAGCCCGTACCTGGCCTGGGTAATAGCATCAGGAACGTCTTCATATTTTAATCGTCCAGTGAAATGGATATTGGGTGTCTTCCCGAACATTTCATGAATATCATCTGGGACTGCCCCAACAACCAATAGTCTCGACCCCTTCATGGTGGTTTTGAAATGATCAAGCATTAAGGAGATAATTCTCCCGCGATTAAGACTTCCAGAATACACAAAATCAAATTCAGGATCTGGATTAGAAAACTTCCTAAAAAAATGAGAGCTAACCCCCATATCTCTTAATCGATAATCTGTATTGCCGTTGAATCCCATTCCCTGACGCACTGCCTCGTTTAAGAAAACGCGCATAGATGGGTTTGAGTTGAGCACTCTTTTAATAACATTTTTTACTCTGGGTAGACGCCCGACAGATAAAGAGCCATATTCATGCACAACAAACCGACCATGATGATTCTGTCGGTCAAACCCCATAAATTTCCAAATGACATCAAAGTCACTTTCGGAAAAATTTTCTTTTATTTCTGAAGAATCACAGATTTCAAATAACGGCATTTTTTTCCTAAGATAGGCCATATAGGCACTAATCTCTGGCAAATAGACACCGTCTCTTCGTAAAAAGAGGATTTTTTTCATAGCATTCTACTTTCCTTACGATTCCCTTCCCCCAAATAGGAGAAATCGAGTTGCAGATCTTCAGATAATACAATAAAAACAAATAGCGGAGAAAAATAATGTTTACATATCTTCTTTATGGTTATTGTCTTTTGGGCGTATTTTATGCGATACGCACATCATTTCAATATAAACATCTTGTTTTCTACGAAATTCCAATAATGGGTCTTACAGGATTTGTATTATGGCCTCTGTTAGCGTTGGTTGATGTACACTTTTTATGGAGAGATTTGCAAAATAAAAACTTAAAGAAAAAATTAGGTGAGTAAGCATGGCAATCTTAATTACTGGGGGTGCTGGATATATCGGATCTCACGTCGTCTATGAATTTCTGGACAAGAGATATGATGTGGTTGTTGTCGATAATCTTTCAACGGGTGTTAGAAGCCTATTGCCAAATGACCTTTCATTTTATGAGGGGGATGTTGGGAATCAGGATTTAATGGATCGCGTTTTCTTTGACCATGATATTGACACCGTCCTCCATTTTGCGGGCTCGATCATTGTGCCCGAGTCCGTAGAAAATCCACTAAAATATTATCAGAACAACACCTGTGTCAGTTTAAGCCTATTACAATCTTGCGTAAAATTTAAGGTTAGGAATTTTATTTTTTCATCAACAGCTTCCGTATACGGAAATAATCCTTTACAGTTGATGAAAGAAGAATACTCTCCTCAACCTGAAAATCCTTATGCCGCATCAAAACTGATGACAGAGATGATGATCAAGGATACAGCAAATGCTCATGGGCTCAATTTTGCCATTCTTCGTTATTTCAACGTTGCTGGCGCTGACCCCAAAGGCCGGACAGGACAAGTTAAAGAAAACGCAACCCACCTGATTAAGGTGGCGTGTGAAACGGCTTTGGGAATGCGCTCATCTATGAATATATATGGCACAGATTACGACACCCCCGATGGCACCTGTGTTCGTGACTATATCCATGTCAGTGACCTTGCCAATGCCCATTTGTGCGTTTATGAGCACATGAAAAAGCAGCACGTCAATAAAATTTACAACTGCGGATATGGTAAGGGATACTCAGTTTTAGATGTTATCAAAGTTGTTGAACAAAGCTCAGGCATCACCCTCAATAAGCTTCCGGTTAGTCGTAGGGCCGGAGACCCTGTTGCCTTAGTCGCGGATTCAACTTTACTGACAGTCGAAACTGGGTGGAAGCCAATTTATGATAACTTGGATATCATTGTGCAAACTGCCCTCGGTTGGTAGAAAACGAAAAGCCTTTAATAGCGATACAATTAAGCCCTTCTTTTGCCTGTAGCTCGCTCCGCGTGTTGTCTGATATTTTTCTCGAATGAGAATACGCATCTAAAGATATTCCAAAATATAGAATGATTAGATTTTTCTTCGGACAATAATCTGATATAGATAAGAAAATGTTTAATCCCAATACCTTGATACTTAGCTCCTAGAGAGCGAAAATCGTTGACCCCAATTTTTTGACATGCCAATGCATGATAATATTTCATTCGCTCAACTCTTTTCACGAAATACTCATCTTTCTCCCCCGCAATATCGGATGTCGGAAAATGTGAAATAGAAACATTTGATATGGCCGTGATGGGAATATTATGTTGCTTCAAATTCCAGAAAAAAGCTTCATGCTCTCTGATTTTAAGAGCATCGTCCCAAGGATAATCAAGCAGCGTTTTTGTCCTGGCAAGAAAAAAATTCAAAACAAAATCATATTTTATATGACCTTCAAAATCCTTTCCCCTCTGATAGCTATTAAGATAAAGAATATTATCCTTGACATTCATCATTCCCCTAAATATCAGCTTTTTCTTACCGCAATCAAGAACGTTGCCTGCAACAATATGAAAGCCTGTTGAATCCAGAACATCGATAAAAAATTCAATTTTTGTTTCTTCCGTAAATAGAAAATCATCGTCCAGCAGAAGTACATATGGCGTACTGGCCATACCAACCGCCATATTTCTACCTGCTGACAGCCCTATATCGTATGAAGTGTGTGTGTATTCTGTACCATTATCCCAAGCATAATTTATTGGCCTTTTTGAATCATCAATAATTATAACTCTTAAGTGCGGATAGAATTTCCTAATACTTTTATGCAGACAAATAACTTTTTCTGGGCGCTCAAAAGTTTTTATTATTGCCGTGACCTTCTGTGAAACTTTATCCATGGGCTTTAACAATCCTTCTCTTAAATGACCTAAGAAGAACATACAACGATGGACAATATATATTTATTTGCAATATTATTTTTGAGAAATATGCCTTTAAAACTGGACAAATTGACTTTGCTTGATTAACTGTGAATCCCTTATACGGTGTATATTCCAAATATTTGAAATACTCCATCCGCCGCGGATCAATGCACCCCTCTGCCCAAGGCTTTGGGTGTTGGTTAAAATGTATAATTGCAGGTTTTGATTTTGCATTTAATACGTCCTGCCTTTTGTAGAGTCTGTATTTATCTTTGTATATACCCTCCAAGACAAAGAAAAAACTGTTCCAGTTTAGTGGTAGAGGTTTCCAGTCCCCCTCACACAAAGCATTCAATACATCTTGATCCTGAAACTGAATATAGCGATTATATTGTTGAATATAAGACACAGCATTATCTTCAAAACATTTCTCTCGCATTTTCTTAAGATTTAAAAATAATACGCCCCCGTTGAAATAAGGGCTACCCACTTTCATTCCCAGTGACTCTAGGCGATGAGCGTAAAGCGGTGTAGGCTTTTCTACCGCCTGCAGCATCACATTATCCGCCATGAAAGATTTCCAAACATTCGATATATCCCCACAGACAATTATGTCCGAATCCAAATAAGCGATCCGATCTATATGAGGTAGTAACGATGGAAGTTTTAATCGAAAATAGGTTGCAATACTGTGCCATTCAGTGTGCAGGGGATACCCAGAGAAATCATCCAAAGAAAGTTTTACAAATTCAATTTCTGTGTTTTCATGAAGTCCTATAAGCTTCTTCAGGTTATCAATATGACGCTTCTCTAGATCTTCGTATAAAATATAGATATGAACAGCTATACTGTCATCTACATTCTTTAATAGAGATACGATACTTACAGCCATATGTTGGGCGTAATTATTATCCGAGGCAAAAGCGACCTGAATAGTTTGCATTTAGAACAGTCCTTTAAAATCAACTCTTGTGAGGGCCTTTAGCTTCCCGCCAACACCTGCATTATATAAATTTATCCCCATAGGCTGTAAAATAGAAGTCGCATACTGGAATGCCTTTTCATTATCTGGGCACGGATTAAAACGCCAATCTTTCATACTCTTTTTCTCGACTTCCGAGTCAGGGTAAAAATGCATATTTGAGCCAGAAAAATCATTATCAACACCTATAAAATATATATCCTTAAATCCTGCAAAAACAGCCACCTGTAACATTTGAAGAGCAATTGTATATGTGTGAGCGACAGGTTGGGTTAAATCAAATTGAAAGAAACCTTTGGACATAAATTTTTGCTTACAATGCTCCGTATACATAGAAAATACCGATAAACTTTTAACATCGTTACGATCCCACGGAATTTCTCCAAAAACACAAATGTGCTCTGCAAAATCTGCAGGCACTGCACGCCCATACTCCGCATAGGCACCGATATCGCTTAGACCGTAGAACTCTACGTGACGGAGACTTTTGTCCTTTAATAAGAATCCTCGATTAACAGCCATACAATATTCGTCATTTAAAGGTGTCAAATCCATTTCATTAATAGATGGCCCCCCTCCCACAATAAAGCAGCGTTTCCCAGAATACTGGCCCTGTTTGATAGAAATTTTCTGCTGCACAATACTTTCATAAACAAGTCGAGGGGGCCCATATCTTAATCTCAGATAAAGGCGAATTGCCCATAAAGGCAATCGATTTCTAATGAATTTTTTAATTTCACTTTTCATTGTTTTTCACTGTTAGCCGAGAAGAAATCTGTCAACCATTATCAAAGAATTTCTATTAATGCTTGCTCCGATGAAAAAGCTAAAAACTTATATTTGAAATTAAATTTTCTTTGCGCCTCTTCTAATGCACGATACTCTCCATTTTTCCAATTCGGATACCCAATCAACTCGTCAAATAAAATCAAACATCCACTCTTTATTTTATCTCCTATATTATTAAATACTATTTCTGCCGCTTCATATGTATCACTATCAATATGAATAAGACGGAGATCGTTTTCATCAACAGAGTTAATGAATGGCTGGATTGTGTCCGAAAACCATCCCTTTACCAAGGACACATTCTCGTTCACGATGGGGAGATTTCCATTCTGAGAGTAGGCTCCCTTTGTTGCGTGATGTCCTACCCAATCTTCAGCGAGTCCTTCGAATGAATCAAACCCAAAAAATTTAAATTTGGGGAGGCGCGCAGATATAAAATTAATTGACGTCCCGCCCGCAACACCAAACTCAACACACACACCACCTTCATACCTATCATGAATTTTTTTTGAGACATATGCCCACATATCTTCTTTACTTATAAAAATCATTGAATGTGGAAGAAACTCCTCTACAAAATCAGCCGACTGCTGAGTTGCACGCTCCCATAATACATTGTGGAGGCTCCGTTTCGGGCTTCTTCTTACTCTCCTAGCACCGATATAGGAATCAATATCATCAAGCGAAGATAGAAACTTTCTTAAAATTAACTTTATCAATTTTCTCTCCTTCAAAATATGCAATTCTAAGCTCTAAATATTTTTTTTATTTTTCTTACTTGATTTCGGACATAAGGAAATTTCTGAATAATAATCTCCCTAACATTCTTATATTTTAGGAAATCCAACGCCATTCGTGCCAATCCAATTTCTTTGCTGCGTCTTTCTTGCCAAATCAAATCAGGAACTCTGGTGTATAGCCAGAGTTTAGCTTTTCTGTTGTCATGATATCTTTCGTTATAAAGTACACCTATATCCAGCAAATTAGAGTAAGCTCGTTTATAACTACCAACCATCCTTTCCTCTGAATAATATTTTACCATCCAGTCCCTAGAGAATTGCCCTATTTCCTTACGAAGGCCTCTATTTTCCGCAAGCTCTCTCAAAATATTTTTTGCATCTTGATATCTCACATTGATGAGAGGGCAATCAGTCGTACCAGATAATTGTGACAACACCATTTGAGTTCTAGCATCCATATATGAAAAGGTTGGCTTTCCTAACGCCATACTCTCAAGGGAAGTTGTATGAAATCCACCGGTTACAATATCGTCAATGACAATATCACACTCCCCGCGCATTTTATTACAATCGGCAAAAGGTATATTTTCAACCAATCTGTAATCTAGTTTCCGCTCCCTTTTAAGGCTATCCAGGAAATGAACAACCTCAGGCTTTCCCTTTGTTTCCCAACGCTCTTCATAAGCATGCCTCTTGCTAGATGGGGAAAAAAAGACAACAGGTTTTTCAGCTTGCTCAAGCTTTGGTGAAAGACTCTCTACTTCAACAATCAAAGGAACAGGGCAAGCATTCGGATAATAAGATTCGTGAAACTGGGCGACCACCATCTGAGGTATATTGCTACTAACTATAGAATCAACACTTTGCCCTGCTAAAGAAGAAATTGTCATCGGATTACTATGCCAGTGTATTAGGTGTCGGGCATCTTTTTTCATTGCAGCAAAAAAATCAAACTTAAAGGAATTATCTTTAGATGAAAAATCAAACCAATGGTGAAAATGTAATATATCAGCTTCCCTGATAATATCTTCGCACTCTTCCTTATTCTCATTCCAAAGCAAATCCTCAGGAAAGGTTAATACTCCGTACGCTTTGGCATTTAAGTTAATTGATCGCGCCTGAACATCTGTATATTTGTTCAAAGCATTAACAATTCGAATGGGTGAGCCGGCAAGCGGGGTTGCACTAATATGAACCACTTTCATTTAGCACTCTCTTTTCTAAAATTGGAAAGCGCCAAGAAATAAATATACTTTACAAAGAATCTTGCACTAAAAATATATCCAGTACGAAGTGCCGACTTTTTAAAGTAATCGAGATAAATTTGGGATTTTTCTTTGGGTAAGATTCCTTTACTCGCAATATTATCCGCAATAACTTTCTCAGTGTTAAGGCAAATAAGACGACTTTTTGTTGATGTTAGAGAATTTGTGTGACGCCGGTAAATATATAAATCTTCATCGCAGGTTACGATTTTGAGGCCCTTCCGGTATATACGACTCCAGTATTCATAGTCTTCTGCGCAGAACAAATTCACATTATACTCACCAATAGCTTCATATACTTGGCGCGTATAAAGAAAACACGCCCCCACAACATTCCTAAACAGCATATCCTTTGGATCTGCGGGCGGGCGAACGCATTCAATATTGCCATTCATATCGCCGACACTATAGCCGCAATAAATGAAATCTGCCGATTTTTCCGATAACATATTAACCATTCTTTCAATAGCATTTTCGCGAAACATATTATCATCTGATGTCCATGTCAGAAGCAGTCCTTTAGACACCCTAAACCCCTCATTAAGAGACGCTGGCAATTTTATGTTTTTAGGATTATCAACAATGCGAATACGATTATCTTTTTCAGCATATTCTTTTATCAGCTCAAGCGTCCCATCAGCCGAACAATCATTAACAATGATCAGCTCGATATTCCGATATGTCTGACAAAGGCAGCTTTCAATACTATTTTTTATGTGTTTTTCCCCGTTATAGGTTGGGAGAATAATGGATACCAGCTTAGTTTGCGATGTCATTTTTCTTTCCCAATCTTTAAAACCATTAGGTAACCACCAATTTTCAAGACTCTCGCTATGGCATAAACCAACTCTTTATAACGGGAGTGCTTAAACAAAAAAACGAGAGATGTTTGGGGATCGTACACCTTGTATTCTATCAGTTTAAGGCCCGCCTCTTTAATTTCCCTTTTTAGATGGTAAAGCTTATTCTCATCAGGATAATTCCATTCTCCTTTTGCCTTTAAATACAGATAGGCAAAGCGATAGTACCAGCTAGAATGATTAGGGTACGCGATTACCATTGTCCCGTTATCTTTCATTATTCGAGCATTTTCCTTCAAATGCGCAACACGCCCCTCAAAATCAAGATGCTCTATGACGCCAGAGTTAAAAACCACATCGAATGATTTATCTTCAACTGGTATAGAAAACATATCAGCACAAATTATTTGTACTGGCTGGCCTGCTTTTTCAAAAAGAAGCTTTGCTTTTTCAAGTACAGCTTGCGAATAATCAAGGATTGTCTTCTTAAATTTTCTATTCAAAAGAAGAGTCGTAATTCCTGAAAAGCTTCCTACTTCTATAATTTTATCACCGTCATTACCAATCTTGTTAATATAATCAACAAGATTGACATGCCAGTCTGCAGGGCTACTCATATATGTATTTATATAATAATCAATATTGATTGAATCCGCTTGAGCATCCCATATCTTTTTATCATCCTTACTTTGCATTGATAATATCCTCAACGATTTTATGCGCCGCCTTACCATCTCCGTAGGGGTTTACCCCAGAGGACATATCTTTATAGACAGACTCGTTTGCAATTAAATTCGAGACATAAGAAACGATTTCTTCTTTCTTTCTTCCTACAAGAATAGCCACTCCTGCTTTTACTCCTTCTGGGCGCTCCGTTTTTTCCCTTAAGATCAAGACTGGAATTCCCAACGAAGGCGCCTCTTCTTGTATTCCACCGGAATCTGTCAGTATTAGAAATGACGTCTTCATGATCCAAATAAAATCCACATATCCTAAAGGAGAAATAAGCTCGATATTATTAATACCACTTAATTGAGCGTGGACAATATCATGAACGTTTGGGTTTGGATGCACAGGATATACTATTGTAAAATCTGGATGTTTTTTACTGATCTCTTTTAACGCATCACAGATATCAAGGAGGGTATCTCCGAAACTTTCGCGGCGATGGACTGTCACCAATATAATTTTACGTCCTTCAAATTTCTTAAGTGCTGCCGGTGTTTGCACGCGTGCAGCTGTATAGAGCAAAGCATCAATAACTGTATTTCCAGTTATATTAATTCGAGATTCAGCATACCCTTCATTCAGAAGATTTTCTTTGGCCACAGAGGTTGGCGCCCATAATTTTTCAGCACATACATCTGCCATTAGGCGATTACCTTCTTCTGGGTACGGTGAATAAAGATCATAAGTTCTTAATCCCGCTTCGATATGTCCAAATTTAATTTTGTTGTAATAGGCCGCCATAGATCCCGCAACAACAGAGGTTGTATCACCTTGCGCAATTAACCAATCAGGCTTTTCTTTTTGAATAACATCATTCAAATTAGTAAAAAGATTGGCAAATATTTTAGGAAGCGTCTGGCTTGCATCATCCAAAACGAGCGTATAATCAGAGGATATGTCAAAATTCTCTAGAATACCTGCCAACAAACTTGTGTGCTGACCTGTTACACATACAACTGATCTGACGTCGTCAGATCGTCTTTTTAATTCGCGAATAACTGGAGCCATTTTAATGGCTTCCGGTCGTGTGCCTATTATGGTGAGAACTTTCTTCATTTTGTAGCAACAATTCCAAAAAATACATCATCATCTTTTCCATCATATGGAATTCCAACCTGAATAGAAACTTTAAACCCTAAACTCTCTAATATATTTTTGAATGACTTTTCATCACACCATTGCTCCCACGGGGATAGATTCATGCGCCCACTTCTAGCTAATCTTTTATCTATGATAATCAGCTTCCCTCTATCGGCTACAATACGAGCCAACTCAGATAATGCCTGCTTCATATCTAAAGCGTGCTCTATTGCTTCAATACAAAAAACAAGATCAAACTTCCGATTATATATGGGAAGAGAAAGCAATCCTCCCGGAATTTTTTCTATACCATCTGGTACAAAACCTAATATTTTCTCCGATATATCAATTCCTGTATAGACTCTATCGGGAAAATCATGGGTAAGATTCTTGAGAAATCTTCCCTTTCCACATCCAACATCTGCAATTGTCTCGGCCTTTCCAATATTATCCTTGATAAATATATAGCGCCCGTCTTCCGCAGAAATATAATCTGGGGCAATTGGAATAAAGTCTCTATCAAAGTTAGTTTTAACCTTCAGAAGAAGCGCATCCATAAAATACTTCACAGGCCATGATATTTCGGCTGATGGAAAATAATCTGCGCCTTGACCAACAGAACCATAGAACCCACCTGTTTTTCTTTGGTGAGCTCTGCCTTGTTCAAAAAGCCTATCCCCCATTTCGACCCAACCAATTTTATAATAGGCACAAGCCAATTGAAAAATGGCCGTCGGACATTCAAAGTTTTTCTCTGCGTATGCTGGCGACTTTTTTGTGGCTCCAATGATTTTTGTCATTGGCTCTAATGCCTTAACCGCCAAATCATGCCTATTTAAATCGGCAAAGGCCTCACAAACATAAGCGTAAAAATGAGCAAGTTGGTTAAATTCAAATGGCAAGTCTTCCTTCTGATAGTAATCCAATGCCGCATTGGCACAAATTTTGTAATCTGGCATGTCAAAAATATCCGCCGCATCAACCAGCGGGGACAATGCATATAAATGCACTGTCTCCTTAACCATATCCCCCCAAGCACCTTCATTAGGGGTCTTAATTCGACCCGATGAGAGCTGGCAAGATATAATCCAATTACAGGCATCTAAAATTGATTTTTTTAATTCCGGTGACGGTTTGTATTTATAAAATGAGATCAACCCTTTTAGAATTTGACCTGTGTCAAAAACATATGGAGCCTGACCTCTAGGGTCTGACCATGATCCATCCTTATTTTGCACCGACAACAGCCAAGCAACATATTGTTCAGCAAGGTCCCTCATCCCCCATTCCAGTAGTGTCGGAATATAATACCCACTAACTTCAGGATAAGCATATTTTGATTGATGAGAAATTCGTATTCCTGATTTGGGAAGCGTATTCCTTTCAATCCATTTCTTAGCAATAATGTATGAATCAACAAGGCTCTTGGGCTCATCTTTAACGAGTGCCCTGATCTTATTCATAGGGTGCTTTAGTGTATTGCCAACTTTTCGCCTTAAGTTTTTCATATTTTATTCAACTTGCCCTAAAAGAATTGCACGAACATTATTTATCATTTCATTTTTTTTCTTTTGAAGCGTTTCAGGAGATAGCCTTAAAAAACCATCATCTGAAACGACTGCCCCCGCTGCATCAAAACAATATGAACGCTTAGAGTCATGATAGTACTTAACAGGGCGATTATACATTAGCCCCATAACCGTTCCATGAACCAAGTCTGTATGAATTTCATTGGCATTGGCATATAAACTCATATATTCATGCGGATAATCAGATATAAAATAATTCTCGACGTTTGACTTATAATCAGCATAATAAAACATATGCTCAGCGCGTATGATGGGGCGCGGCCATGGTGAGAACAATGGCGGCTCTTTCATTCTATTGAAAGTGACAACGTCATAGGACTCATTTGAAAATCCGCGAGGATCATATTCGTCGGAGCAGAAAAATCCACAATCTATGCCCGCTCTCACTTCTTTGAAATCATTTTTGTAAAGGTCATAAGCGGTATTATCACGAGAAATGAAGCCTATAGGACGCATAACATTCTGCGCAAACGACAAAAACTTTTGACTTTCTCTTTCTGTGTAATGAAGCCCCCCTGCTCCCAAGAACAAAGTTTTGAGATTCTTATTTTTCTCAAAAAGTGGTTTAACAAAGTACTCACCATCCAAATCAGGGAAATTGTAAGTTGCGAACATTCCACCTAAAACAAAAAGATCAGCTTTCATGTACATCGCAAGGTTTGCTCCATTTGAAATGGAGTTTCCATCTCCATAAAGAGATGGATTCATAAAATTCACACCTGTCATTCTCTTTTTTTTGCGAAGCTCCCTATTATAATACTTCGACATAGGGCTAACATATATAATTTTAGCCTCAGGCATTGCTTTTTTTAGCAAGGACATAGCCCCTATATCAATAAAAGCTTCTCCGACATTGGTTGCACAACAGTTCCCGTAGTAAATAATATTCATTTTATATACTTTCACTTTCCCAATAATGGTTAATTAGTGCTTCGCCAGCCCACTTTCTGTACATGGAGATAGCCTCACCCCTCACACCATCTTTTATAAATAATATTTTATAGTCAGGAACATTAAGCTTTTCTCCCTCTTTAGTTATAAGCTTTATTGTTATGCTATACGTCCCAGATAAGAATGGCATATCGTCTACAAAGCAGGTTACTTGGTTATTTCCTTCTGCTAAATTGACTACACTGTGACTAATGTCTGTGGAAAGAAATGCCTGAATATCACCGGATAATTTCTGAATTACTGCCATAACGACAACATCGCTATGTTTCTTATTTGCCCTAACAATCATTTTCAATTGAAAAGGCTTTCCTTCTATAACCGTGTCAGGCTCATAGTTTCCATCTTGAAAGAACTCTACTCCAGTAAGCTCCAATGTTTCACTTATATGAGATTTACCATCAGTGTTATTTTCTTTGATGCTCTGACAATAACAATCCACCCCAGCCCTAACATCCCCTTCAAATATGACACTGCCTTTCCTCATAACAATTGCCTTATTACACAAACTTTGAACAATATCTGTATTATGAGACACAAATAGGATAGTCCGCCCTTCAGATTTAGATACCGCGTCCATTTTACCAAGGCATTTTTTCTGGAATGCGGCATCCCCCACCGCAAGAACTTCGTCAACAATCAGAATTTCACTATCCAAATGAGCTGCAACCGCAAAACCAAGGCGCATCCTCATCCCAGAAGAATACCGCTTAACTGGAGTATCTAGGAATGTTTCAACACCTGCGAAATCAACAATTTCATCAAACTTGCATCTAATTTCTTTCTGACTCATTCCGAGGATGGAGCCATTCAGAAAAATGTTTTCGCGCCCCGTCAATTCTGGGTGAAATCCTGTTCCAACTTCCAGCAAACTGGCTATCCGTCCGTTCATTGTTACTTTGCCTGCTGTGGGTTCAGTAATACAACTTAACAGTTTCAGCAAGGTTGACTTTCCTGCCCCATTGTGTCCAATGATCGCAAGTTTATCCCCCTGATCCACCTCAAGATTTATATCTTTTAACGCCCAGAATTCCTGCTTTGTTGGAGGAAGAATTCGCTGTGTTGGATGTAGAATTCTTTTTCCTGCAGATTTTACTTTTTCAGAGATAACGTCTCTTAAGGAAACGTAGTTCGATCCAGCCTGACGTTGCTTTTCTATGATGTATTTTTTGCCAAGATTTTCAATGCGAATAGATGCTACCATGTTGGCTTCCTATATTTTATCCGCAAAACTACGTTCCATGCCTCTGAATATTTTTAATCCAGAATACAAAAGAACGATGACAGCCGCTATAGAAGCCCAAAATCCTGGCCAATAGAATTGGACGTTTTCCCCCAAAAGACACCAACGAAAGCCATCTATAACCCCCACCATTGGATTAAGAGAATATAACAGTCGCCATTTTTCAGGCACAACGGATGAAGAAAATCCGACAGGTGAGACGTAAAGACCAAATTGAACGATAAATGGAATAATATAACGAAAGTCCCTAAACGATACATTTAGGGCAGATATAACTAAGCCCGCCCCAATGGCTGTTAAGAGAGAGAGGAAGACAAAAAGAGGAAGAAGAAGAAGTTGGATATGAAAGCCAACGCCCCAAAAAATCATCATGGCTAAAAAAACAACAAATGATATACAAAAATCGACAGCAGAGGTGATAATAGAGCTGATTGGAAGAATAATACGAGGGAAATAAACTTTCGAAATCAACCCTTCGTTACCAATTAAGCTATTACTGCTCTCTTGTAAGGCATTCGAAAACATCTGCCATGGCAGAATAGCAGCAAAAACCAATAACGCATACGGAACATCTCCCTCAGTTGGAAGCCTTGCAATTTTTCCAAAAACAAATGTAAAAACAAGCATCGTCATAACGGGACGCAGGACGCTCCATAATATACCAAAGACTGTTTGCTTATACCGAACTAAAATATCCCTCCACGTCAGAAAAAGAAACAATTCACGAAAGCGCCATAAATCATACCAATAATTTCGATTGGCATGCCCAGCTTCGATAATTGTGCTCATATTTTTTTTGATCATTGTAAGCTCTATTCTTGTCAATAATATGTGGCATTGATAGCATGTAGATATAAAGGCATACATAATATTTTTCAGATATTTCAATAACATCCACATTATTTATACAAGTTCTTGCAACCGCCTTGAAATGAACGCTTTTGAAAGCAGAAAACTCTCGTAAAGAAGAGAGAGAGCCTCTATGAAGAAGGGCTGATTTAACGAACATAAACCTCAGCCTCGCCAATAGATATTCTTATAGCCGCCCCCATTGCGACAAACCTATGTGATTACGAAATTATACAGCATTACAATGTTATATATTGAATAGCATCATAATAGAATCTTGAGTTTATGAAAAACCTGTCATTGCAAAGGATGTGAGCAATGATATCAAAAAATTCTAAAAAATATGCGCGCAATTATTCTCGATAAAATTACGCAACTTAGCAACCAACATAATCTATTTTCCTAACTGCCCCCTTAACAAAGCATAATCCTTGACCGCCATCGGCCAAACAGCGTTTTCTGGTGCAGCTTCAATCTCATCCGCCAGTTTGCGCTGAAATTCTCGGCTATATTCTTTGATAGGTGGACATACCGTAGCAGGGTTAGAACTTGCCCCTGCGCAGGCGGTCAACAAGCTCACCGCGAGTACGGGGAGCATCCAGTGTGGCACGAAGTTGCGCATCTTTTACCTCTATGATTTTCTTGAGTTGATCGTTGCGTTCGGCATTGCGTCCCGCTTGGCGTGCGCCAAGCAGGACAGTTAGAACCGAAAGCCCAGCCACGCCCCATCCGATGAGGCGCAGCATATGGCTGGAAAGCCAGCCTTTCAAAATGGCCAGCATCAGCGCAGGCCTTTCCGATGGTCATCGATACGCGCCCACAGCATCACGCCGATACCGACCAGCGTAACGATCAGCAACGCCCATTTAGCTACCTCCAGATAAGGCGCGATGGCAAGCAGCGTTGTCGTGGCAGGCTCCAGCGTTTCCTGCAGAACTTCAATTGCCCCAGCGCCCAGCGTGCCTGCCGTGGCGACCTGTCCGCCTTTGACCGTACGCGAGGCCTGTAGGCTTTGTTGTTTCGGCTCTACGCCCGCCAACACCAGCGCCTTGGTGATTTCGGCATCGCTGTACGGTTGCTGGCCATTCTCGTGCCGGATGATAGATTCTACCACAGGCTTCAGATGTTCAAAGCGGTGCATATCCAGCGTTTGAAGCGCAGAAAATCCCGTGTTCCGCGCCACCGCCTGAATATACGAGGCGGTGTTATTCTCAATAGCCGGCGCCCAGCGCGTGATAATCCCTTCGATGGTGCAGAGGCCGTGCTTGTCCTGATAGGTGATGAGCAGACGCGCCAGCGCACGAATGCCATAAACGGTAGATTTGAACGTGAAGAATTCACGGTCGGCTTGATCTTTGGCCAGCCCCTGCCAGGGATCGCCATTGCGGCGGATATTGCCAGGGTTGTTGTTGCGGATGCCGCGAGGCTGTTTCGTGGTCATGGTCTTTCTCCTTTGTTGAAATGAAAAAAGCCGCCCGTTGCGGGGCGGCTGAAAAAGCGTGTCTGTGTGTCTGCCTATCGGTGGAATATACCTCCCTTGGCAGCGACACCGGCTACCAGCAAGACCAAAAGCCCGACCGTTACCCAGCGCACCAGCGTTTGCAGGAATGTCCGCTGCATAACTTTGATAGAGCCTGCCAAGTCGCGTAGCGTGCGGATATCATTGGCAGCATCCTCGTCAGCCAGTCCGACTTCTTTCAGGGCTTTTCGTGCGCCACGGCATGCGGCCTGCTCCAGCAGGGTTTCAAATTCGCTACGCGGAATGACAATCATATCCTCCCGCTGCGGTGGTTTTGCAGCAGACATCACTTCTCTCCTTTTAAAGATTTATTGGTCGGCGGTATGGACGAGTGTGTTTTCCACCACCGCCGATATTTCAATGATTTCCCCGCGCGGGCGCACGGCCAGAACCCGCGCCAGCACACCCCAATGCTCACCGACGCCGAAGGAAAAATGCGTGCGCTCTTCTTCCGTACCTGTGTAGGGCGTAAAATCGATTTCCTCCAAAAGCTGGAGCTCATAGGCACTTCCCCCCGCAGAAACCATCCACGGGCCGCTTAAAGAGCCATCCTTCCGGCGTAGCACCACATAATGCGTTCCAGCATCGCCAAAGGTTACAGGTTCGGACAGGGACAGCACGGGGGCGTTATAAGCCAAAATGTCTCCAGCTTCCCCCCAGCGCGGCATGTCATGGGAAATGGCAATCAGGTCGCCATAGGTCGGGATCATTCCTTCAAGCTCGGTGCGGAAGGACACGATGCGCCGACGGTAACGGTTCGCCGCCGCCATATACATGCCCTCACGGATCGCCTGATTTTTATCGGTGCAGCCAAACAGCGACACGCTGGCGGGCTGTTCACCCGCGCTGTCCGGCAGGCTGGCAATGATTTCATCCTGTTTCCAGGTCTTCTGGTTGAAAAATTCAACCTTGACGCTGTCAGCGGTATCTTCGCCAGGCATCACAAAATCAATCTTGAAGCTGCCTTTGACGATATTGCGCGGCGAAAACATGGCCACGGGCAGCGTGCGCGGCTCGTCCCGCACGAAGCGCACCAGCCCGCCCTGCAAAAACGGAATGGCGCGGCCACAGCGTGCGACTTGCGTCAGCGCGTCCCACACGGTCAGTTTGCGGTCGAAAACCCCGTTAAACGTATCACCACGCGCCGTCCAGATCGCATCCAGCGCCACCAGGGCGGAAAGATCAACACGGGCATCAGCCAGTTTTGCGCCGTAATTGGCTTTCAGGATATCGGCCATCGCCCACGCAATCGAACGGGTCGGCTGCAATGCGCCCCAGCCTGTATCAGGATGCCAGACGCTCAATTTACGGGTCACAACACAATTGACCATACGGGAAGAACGCTGCGACAGGTTGTCGGTCGCCCGCATCTTCATGGCCAGCAAGGTGATATTTCCGAAATCGGACTCTCCGACCAGATGCGCTTTCAGGGCGCTCCAGTTGACATCGTTCCCCGCGCGGGCGGAATTGTCCTTGGCATTGGTGCGCAAAAGCTGGACTTCGTATCGCCCCACCGCGACCGGATATTTATAGGTCCTGCGGATGGCCGTGTTGGTGGCCGCCGAATGCGTTTCCGTGGCCAGGGTCGTCCATGCACCCAGCGCATTACCTTCATCGTCAATCTCGCGTGCCTGGACTTCCCACGACACGGCGCGACTGCTTAAACCACCGCTGTCATTGGCGTAATACAGCCCCTTGGGCATGATGATGTCCAGCGCCAGCAGATCTGTCGTGGTTTCGGTCGGATTGGCCACGAACGGGCCGACCCATTCTCCACCATCGGCAATTGCAATCAGTTCCTGCCCAGCGATTTCAGGCGCGGTAACCACATCCGTATCCAGCATCGTGACCGCGCCGCCAGGCGGGATGATCTCATAAACAATCTCCTTGAACGAGGTGATCGGTGTATCCTCGATGTAGATTTGTTCAACATCGTATTCGCCCTGGCCGATGACATGTAGCTGATAGAGATATTGTTCGTTTCCTTCGAATTCCGAATAAGGCGCTGCCCCGAAATCGGGATAGATGATGTGGCGGCCATACACGACAGGGATTGGTTCTCCCAGACGTGCTTGGTTACCTTGCGCCTGAATAGAATAAGTCGGACTGGGCGCGGTCGGGTTATAACTGCTCATGCCGGAGCTGGGCGATGGCGGCGGAATCAAAGCGTTCACCAGCACAGAGCCTGCCAGCGCTACGCCTGCGGTTAGCAACGATACGCCCACCGCACTTGTCACGCCCATGGCCGCCCCCAGCGCCGCACCCGCATAAGGTGCGGCCACCATCACAGCAATACTCAGAACGGCGCGGAAAATCTTCCCGCCACCACCACCGCCCTGCGGTAGGGTGATAAAGGCGATGACCGTTTCCTTTTGCACGATGACCAGCGGCCAGTCCTGGCGCAGGACAGGCTCGCCATCCACGATGCAGATGGTGGGCTTGGAAAATTCTGCAATGCCACGCTCATCCAGCCAGCCGCGAATGCTCTGCCCGATGCGGGGTGTGAAAAGATCGACGTTCTTGTGCAGATGGAACGGGTTATGATGGATGGCGACTTGTGCCATAGATTATTCCTCGATGTGGCGGTAGTAATTCTCGATCTTCCAGCCGGTCATGTTCAGATTGTTCAGGCTTTGAAAAACGACCCCAGCGCCCTGGACGGCGTGCAGGATGCCGCCGCCGTCCACATCCAGCCAAACCCCAACATGGATGGGGTGGCGTGACTGGCGCAACAGCGCGACGTCGCCTTCTTTCGGCGTTGTCACCGTGTGCCAATTTTGCCGTTCGGGATGATCGCGCATGGTGCGGATCAGAGTTTTCATGTCGTTTTCTGCAACGGGAATGAGAGACAAATCGTGGCCGTAAAGCCGTCTTTGCACCGCAACGACCAGCCCCCAGCAATCGTAGGCATCGGGGCCATCCGATGCGACGACCCACGGTTTTCCGATATAATCAAAAGCCCAATGTGTCATCGCGTCAGTCCCGAAAAACGTAAGGCGTTATAGGTTTCAGACGGAAATGCCTTGTTGCCCACATCGAGCATGCGGGCGCGGCCTGTAACCCGTGACGTGTCAGCGCTGACCTCCGTCAGCACCAACGTGAACGGCGGTTCCATCTGTGGCCCTTCCAAATCGTCTGACAGATACGGGCGATAGGTGACCTCAATCTTGCTTTGGCTGTCGGATGCCGCATCCAGGTGCTTGACGATCTCGCGGCTGACGTTATCCAGCGTGATCGAGATTTCCGGCACGGGCGCGGTGTCGATAGGCGGCAATTCAAGATCGAAGCCCATGGCGATAAATGTCACCATCGCCCCTGCGTTCAACGGTGCGCCAGCCTCCAGCCGTGCCGTCAAATCCTGATTATCCCGCACCACCCGAATGGCAATGGGCTGGCCGTCATCATCCAAAAAGGACGGATGGCGTAATTCCAGCGTATGCAGGATGACGACGTCGCTAGGCGCAGAGGCGTAGGCTTCGCGCAGAGCTTCACTGAGCAAGGTATTAGGCATAATTTCTATTGGTACCTAATCATGATTTTTCGATTGATATTTTTGGGACGAGTTTCTACACCACCTGTGCTATCAGAAATCCACGTTCCCTTGGTTGTTCCGGCAGATGCAGCTCCTCCGTTATTAGAGACAACATTTTGTCTCTGCGTTGGGCTAGCGGCACCATTCCAATAATAACTGGTATGGGTATGCTCTTTAACTTCATCTAACTGTGACGATCCAACCTTATCACCACCCACCCGCAAAGCTGCATCCAAATCAATCCCTGCACCATTATCGTGAATACGAATAAACTGTCCTCTAAGGTCAGGAATCCTAAAAGTATTTGTTCCATCACCGCCAGAAAACAGACCTTTTTGCCCCCCTTCCCAGTCAAGGTGTGGGATAACAAGATTATGGGAGTTGGCCCAGTTCCATAACTGAGGATATTGATTACGAGCAAGCTCCTGCCCCTCTTCAAATATCCAATTTTCTGGAGCTGCAGACAACATTGTTATTTTTTCATCACCTATCTGTGATAACAAATTAACAATCTCTGCCTGCAT
>Ga0116143_10001390_pt1 | contig 29402 bp, 23 predicted proteins | sample AD_UKC034_MetaG_FD_89745 | JGI IMG/M metagenome (GOLD analysis project Ga0116143, IMG submission 89745) | Active sludge microbial communities of municipal wastewater-treating anaerobic digesters from USA - AD_UKC034_MetaG | ecosystem: Engineered > Bioreactor > Anaerobic > Digestate | place: USA... | reverse complement strand
GAGAGCGAGGAACGCTACAGGAATTTCGTCACAAACGCCGGGGACATCATCTGGTCGGGCAACAGCGAAGGGTACATAACCTACGTCAATCCCACGACGCTGATCCTCCTGCAATGCGAGGAAAAGGACATTCTCGGCAGGCATTGCTTTGATGTCGTGCATCCCTCGTACAGGGAGAAGGCGGCGCGTTTCTACGGCATCCAGTTCGTGAAGCAGATAGCCACTACCTATTACGAGTTCCCCGTCCTGGTGAAGGACACAATGAAATGGTTCGGCCAGAACCTGAGGATCGTTGTGGAGGACGGTTCCGTCAGGGAGTTCATCGGGATCGCGCGGGACATCACGGAGCGCAAGACGATACAGGATAAGCTCCGGGAAAGCGAGGAGCGATACAGGACGCTCACGGAAAACAGTTCAGATATCATAAGCGAAGTGGACATGGAGGGCAGGTACCAGTACATAAGCTCGAACATCGCGGAAAAGCTTGGATACGAACCGGCGGAGGTGCGGGGAAAGCTTTTCTACGACTTCATCCACCCACAGGACCTGGAAACGGCAAAAAAGATATGGTCCCAGAAACAGAGCCAGTTCGTCCTGCGCTTCAGGCACGGTAACGGTTCCTGGCGATGGCTGGATACGACGTCCCGCGCCTTCACTCTTTCGGAAGATCGCCGCAGGATAGTGAGCATATCGAGGGACATCACGGACCGTAAGCGCGAAGAGGCGCAGATGTGGGAAAACGAGATACGGCTGCGGCTCCAGCAGATGGCCCTGACGGAACTCGCCAAGCACGAGTCACTGTACGGGGGCAATCTTACCGAGTCGTTCAAAATGATAAACATGGTGGGGTGTCACAACCTGGACGTGGAACGCTGCGGGATCTGGCTTTTCGGTGATGAACGGAGTACCCTGCGGTGTTACGACCTCTTCGACGTGCGGAAAAACGGGCACGAGGAAGGCAGGGATATAGGCATTGCGGAGTGCCCGGGATTTTTCTCCATGCTCGAGGAGTTAAGGCTCCTCGACATGAACGACATGGAGCGGGATGAGCGCGCCTCCCGGTTTCCCGTACTGTATTCCCGGGGTGATAACGTCACATCGCTGCTCCTCACCGCGTTCCGGATGGGCGGGGAGACAGTGGGCGTCCTGATTTTCGAGCAGTTGGACATGCCGCGGAATTGGACGCAGGAGGAAAAGCGTTTCGCGGCGTCGCTGGCGGACTTCGCGTCCCTCGCGATCGAGACGCATAACAGGAGGCTCACTGAGGAGGCGCTCCGCATCAGCGAGGAGATGCTCCGCCGCCGCACCGAGACCATTGACAAGGATTTGAAAAACGCGCAGATCATCCAGCGTGCGCTCCTTCCCAACCGGATTCCCGCGGTGGAAAGGATAAAGCTCGATTTCAGGAACTATTCCGTGGACGAGGTCGGGGGTGATTACTTCTCCTTTACGCCGCTGCAGGAAGGGGGGCTCGGCGTGTTCATCGGTGACGTGTCGGGACACGGGGTCTCGGCTGCGCTTTTCCTTTCGCTCCTCAAGGCGACCGCCGACAGGACCTGCCGCCGGTACGGCCAGAAGCCCCGGGAGTTCATCGAGAAGCTTAACCACGACCTGATCGAGAACATGCCCCACTATTTCGTCACGGCGATCTACGGGTATTTCGGTGATTTCAACGATGCCACTGGAAATATTACCTTTACCTTCTCGAAGGGAGGGCACCCCAACCCAATCATTTACCGCGCCGCCACGGGACATGTGGAGATGCTGAACTGCCGGGGGACCATCCTGGGGAAATTCGAACAGGTGAAATACGAGGAGCAGAAGGTGCTGCTATCACGGGGTGATAGGATCTTTCTCTACACGGACGGGTTGCCTGAAATGACGAACGCCAGCAAGGATATGCTCGGCTACAACGAACTGCTGCCCCTCATCAGGAGCGCCAGCGCTGCTGATCTGAGCGGTACCCTGGATTCCATAATCAGTAGCGCCGGGAACTTCCGGGGCGATGCCCTCATCGAGGACGATATCGTCCTGATCGGCTGCGAGGTGATGTAGCCTCAGTCGACGTTCGAGATGTCCTCCGCACCGGCCGACTTTTTGTCCTTGCCGTGCATCTTCTTCGTCCTGATAAGGTTCGCCAGTATCCTCCTCTTCTCGTGGATGCTTTTCGAGAGGGAGCGGATCTGCTGCTGGTTCTGGCGCAGGTCCGCCCACAGGGGCGCCATCCTGTCACGCGCGTCATCGGCCTGTGGGCTCCGGATCTCCTTTTGCACGGCGAGCATCCTGGTGCGAATCTCCAGGTTTTTCCCCAGAAGCTCGTGGCGCTGTTTCGCCAGGCTCAGTATTTCCTCCTGGAGGGTTGTGACGGGCTGCTGCTGTTGCGCGAACAGAACGGACGACAGTATGAGAGCGGAAATTCCGATGAAGGCAATCTTCATATCATCCTCCTTACTTCTGTCCTGAAGATACGCTGTTTCGCGCCGTCCCGTCAATGAAAAAAGGCCGGTGCTTGGGGGCACCGGCCTTCTGGTGATCAGAGTAAGGAGCTGTCAGAATCCCCTGTTTTTTAGATCTCTCACGATGCCCTCGAAGTGGCTCACTGCGTCGAAGCCCGGGGTGATGCCGAAGAGCATGTCCACGCACATCAGGTGATTCACTCCGGCCCACCAGGACCCGCTGGTGACGCCGCGGAAATTCCCCCACTTCGCCGAGTTCACTGCCACCAGCCCGTCGTTCGCCCCTTCCTTGCCCAGCTGTATCAGCCATGTCACGAGGAACATTCCGGCCCCGATGGCGGTCTTGATCTGGTACGCGTAGCTCTGGTAGTAGACGCCGCCCACGTTGGGGACCGCGGGATTGAACACGTTGACCATGTAGCTCCGGCTGAGGTCGCGCAGGTTCTGCGCGGTGTCGGGATTGGTGTCGCCCATGAGGAAGGAGAAGAGCCCGTTGAGGATATCCTCGCCGATGTTGCCCTCGATGACGCCGAGTACCACCTCGGCGATGCTGCTGCCGCGATGGGGACCCGCGATGCTGGTGTGGGAAGCGACGTACCTGCCCATGCCGAGGTTGGACATCGCGTAGCGCGTGTAGATGCTGCCGTGTGAATGGCCAATCACGTTGACCCTGGAGGCACCGGAGGTCGCGAGAATCTCGAGGACCTGGCGGCGCCACTGGTTCGCCTTGCTGACGGTGCCGTCCATGGAGTTGACGCTGGTAATATACACGCGGGCGCCCTCGTCTTCCAGTGCGTCGGGAATCCTGTTCCAGTAGTGGGTGATGCCCCATGCTATCTCATACTGGGCGCCCATGCCGTGGGAAAGGACTACGGGATACCGCGTGTTGCAGGTGTTCGATGTACTGCCACCCGCGAAAACGGCCGCGGGAAGGAGAAGCATTACAATGGCGATGATAAGGCTTGTTCTTTTCATAAATCCCCCGGGTAATAAGTGTATCTGTGGTTTGTATGAATATAATGTATGCATAACAATGCATCATTGTCTCCTCAAATACCGACTGGTCGGTATTTGAGGAGAAAAAAAGAAAAAATTTACAAAAGCAGCGTAAAAGTACATAGAAAACGGCATTTAATGCGGTTTTTTCGGTGTCGGAAGCTGGGGAAGATCCATTTTTATATATAAACGCGCCACTTCCCATATTCGGCGGGGGTGGAAACCGGAAAGCAGTTATGTGCGTGATAATAGCTTTCCCAATGTGGAGGTCACATCGGCGGCAGTGTAGGGCTTCATTATCACCCCGTCAAAGCCGTACTCGCGATAGTTCGCCATGACGTGATCATCGGAATACCCGCTTGAAACGATGCACACCGTGTCCGGGAACAGCCTCTTCAGTTCTGTGACGGCCTCCTTTCCTCCCATGCCGCCAGGTATGGTCAGGTCCATGATGACCGCATCGAACGGTTCCCTCTCCCGGGCGGCCCTTGCTGCCATGTCAAGCGCTTCGCGTCCGTCGTGAGCGGCGGCGGAGCTGCAACCGCAATGTTCCAGGATGACCGCCAGGGATTCCAGGATGGAATCGTCATCATCCATCACCAGTACCCTGCTGCCCTTCAGGCTTGCTGAAACGGCTGAATGTGCCGTTTCCTCAACTGGCACTTCCGTGGAAACCAGGAGATACACGGTAAAGGTGCTGCCTTTCCCGGGTTCCGACGAGACGTGGATATATCCGCCGTGTTTTTTTATGATGGAATAGCAGGTGGCAAGGCCCAGTCCGTATCCCCGCTGCTTGGTCGTGAAATAGGGATCGAATATCTTCTCCAGGTTTTCCGCGGCGATTCCATCGCCCTGGTCCGTGAAGGATAGGCGGACGTAGCGGCCCTTCTGCAGCGGGATATTGTCCGGTATGGCCTCTTCATTGGCGACCCGGCAGGTGATTGTCCCGCCGCCGGGCATGGACTGGATGGCGTTGATGAGTATGTTGTTGAACACCTGGCTCATCTGTCCCGCGTCGAAACTCAGTGGCCACAATTCCGCTTCCGGGGTTTCCTGTATTATGGTGCACAGGGCGTTCGAGCCTGTCAGCGTCAGTTCCACACACTCCCTTAGGAGCGCGGATACCGACGCCGATTTCTTGACCGGTTCGCCCCCCTTGGAAAAAGTGAGCAGCTGCCTGGTGAGGCCCACGGCCCTCTCGCCGGCTTTCTCGATGAGTGCGAACATGCGCTGCGTCTTTTCGTCCTGCTGTGAGCGCTTCCGGAGAATGGATGTGTTCGCCAGCACGGCGGTGAGCAGGTTGTTGAAGTCATGAGCGATGCCGCCGGCCAGGACTCCGAGGGACTCCAGGCGGTTCATCTTCTGGAGCTCCTGTTCGAGTTTCTGGCGCGTGGTGATGTCGCGGAGGGCCAGCACCGCTCCCGTTATTTCCCCGGTTTTTTCCCGGAGGGGCGCCCCGTTGAACTCCACCACGATTTCAGGCTCGCCGCCGTTACGGCGCTTCAGGTGCATGACCCTGCTCTCCACGTCGCCCTTTTTGAGCACATGCGTCACGGGGTCGCCCAGGGCGACGGCGCCGGGCGGGTCGTTCAAAGAGAAAAACTCGCCGTAGTGCCGTCCCTCGGCTGCGGCCGCGTTGACGCCCGCGAGTTCCTCGGCGTTGTTGTTCAGGTAGGTGATCATGCCGGAAGTGTCCGTGGTGATCACGGCGTCGTCGATGGAGCGGAGGGTTATGGAAAGCTTTTCCCTTTCCATGGTAAGGTTTTCATTCGCGTGGAGGAGGTCGTTCTGGGTGGTCACCAGTTCCTCGTTCAGCGCCTCGAGTTCCTCGTACTGGGACTGTATCTCGCTGAACTGGTGGAGTATCGTTTTCTCCGCGTTCTTGATCTTCGTGATATTGGTGACGATGGACAGCGATCCCACGTTTCCCTCGATGGTGATAAGGGCCGCCGAGATGAACACGTCGATTATCCCGCCGTCCTTGCTGATCATCTGCGCCTCGTACTGCGTGGGGACGTCATCGCCCTGGAGCCGCGCGCGGTACCGGGCCCGAACGAGTTCCTTCCCGGCCGGCGTGTCGGGGAAGAGGTCGTTGAAAGTGTCGAGGCGGTAAAACTCCTCCGGCGACCAGCCGGACATTTCGATAAGGGACCTGTTTGCGTATCGGACCTTATCTTCCACTATGAGGAGGATCCCTTCCCGGGCGTTCTCGACCAGCACGCGGTATTTTTCCTCCGATTCCCTGAGCGCGTCCAGCGCGTCTTCACGCTCGCGCCGCAGAACGTTCATCTGGTCGGCGACACCGAAGGAAAGGAGTATCACCATGAGGGAAGATCCTATCTGGTAGCCCCACATGGAGATGATGCCGCTGGGCGCGAGGCCGAAGGCGCGCAGCGCCGTGAGGGTGGCTCCCGCGATCATCGCCGCCAGGGCGAGCATGAAGAACCTCGCCGGCCGTCTTCCTTCCAGAAGGAGCACCGACCCCACCGAGAGAATCAACAGCGCCGTTATTCCCGCGGAGGCCGTTGAAAACTGGGTGGTGTAGAAATAGTCGACAAAGAACGGTGTCGCCACGAGGGGCAGGTTCACAATGAAATAATACTTGAAGATGCGGTCGAAGCGCGGAGCGAAAAGGTCCGTGCTCAAAAATGATCGGGTAAACGGGAAGATCCACAGCACGCAGTTGGTCAGGAAGAACGGGTTGGCAATATTGGCCCACCTCACGGCCCCGGGCCATAGAAACTGGAAGGCAAGGCCGTTCTGAACCATGGAAAACAGTGAAATGCTCGCCGTGTAAAGGAAGAGGTACAGATAGCTCTTTTCCCTCGTGGAGCTGAAGATGAACAGGTTGTACAGCGCGAGGGCTATCATGATGCCGTAGTGGAGGAAGAGGAGCGCGGTCTCGTTACGCGTCCTCTCCGCGAAGGTTTCGCGGGAGTAGGCGGTGAGTGGCACCGTTATTGAGCCGCTGGACGCGACTTTTAAATAGATGGCTATCTCCCCTGGGCCCTGCGTCACGGGAAAGGCGATGCTCCGGGAACGGATTTCCCTCCTGTCGAAGGGAATGCTGTCTCCGCCCTCGTGCTTCCGGTAGCCGCCGGAAACCGGGATGTACGCCTCGATCCGGTCAATGTTCGGGTAGTTGAATTCCAGTATCCAGTGCTCGGTATCCGCCCTCATGTTATGGGCTTTGAAACGGAACCAGTGGGACGCCCGCGAGTACCCGAAGCTCGGATACTCCGTGTGAACGGTTTCGAAATTCGCCGGCTGTTTCCCTGTAACTATCCCGTCCAGGGTGAGTGCGTTCTCCGGGTCGACGCAGTGTTCCAGGTGGCGGCCCAGCGGTTCGCTGGTGAAACCGTCATGGATGATAAAGGGAGCGGCGGCCGTTGCGGGAAGCGCGAATAGAAAAAAACACGCGGCTGACAGAAGACATGCCGCGAGAGATGTTCGTGTATGCCGGACAATCATGCCCTCATGTTGCAGCTTTTCCCGCGAATGTCAAGATATAATAGCGGGAACGGGTGAGTGGCGTGGGAACAGGAGCGGCCGTGCGCCCGTAAGAGCAGCTTCAGTTCACATCCGGGAAATCCGGCTCCTTCTTGTTCATGAAGGAAGTGATGCCGTGGACGCATTCCCCGGAGGCGATGAGCTCCGCGGCCTTGTCGCTCTCGAAGTCCAGCGCTTCCAGGAGGCCCTTCCCCTGCGAGTTGCGGATCACCGCCAGTGCGGCGCGCACAGCGCGGGGCCCGTTCTTCGCGATCGCATCGGCCATGGCCAGCGCCTCCTCCAGTACCTTGCCGGGCGCGCTCACTTTCGACGCGAAGCCGATGCTGAGCGCCTCGTCGGCCGATACCTTGCGCCCCGTGAGGATGAGATCGGACGCCGCCGCCGTGCCGACGAGCCTGGTGAGCGCGACGCCTCCTCCCCAGTCAGGGATAAGTCCCAGCTTCACTTCTGAGAAGCTGATGACGGCCGCCGGGTCCATGATGCGGATGTCGCAGCGGGACGAGAGCTCCGCGCCGCCGCCGTAGGCCAGGCCGTTGATGGCGGCGATGATGGGGACCGGCAGGAAAACGAAACGGTCCGTGGAAGAGCGGATGCGCCTCACCAGCTTGTCCACCGGCGGGCGCTTCTTCTTCATCACCGCGTCGACGAGCCCACCAACCATGGGATTGTCCGGATTCACGTCGAAGCCGGCCGAGAAGGCGCTCCCCGAGCCGGTGACCACGATGGCGCGGGGCAGTTTCTTCTCCAGCTTTGCCGACACACCGTCAAGGGCGTCCCACATGGCCTCGTTGAAGGCATTGAGCCTGTCGGGCCGGTTGAAGGTGAGGACCGCGACCTTCCCGGCAAGTTCAAGCGTTATTCCGGATTCGCTCATGGCATCCTCGTTCCGAACGCGTTGAAGTGCGCGAACTCGCTCTGCGGGCGCCGCGGCGGCCCCTCCTTGCCGGAGACCGCGGGTTTCCCCACGGGGATGGACACCACCACTTCGTAGCCGTCGGGAACGGAGAGGACCCGCCGGCACTCGTCGTGGTTCATGAGGCCCACTATCACCGTGCCGAAGCCCAGGTCGTGCGCGCGGAGGCAGAGGTTCTGGACCGCGAGCCCCAGGTCGAACATGTGCCAGCTGTCGAAGCGGGTCACGGGCGCGCCTTCCTTGTAGCCGGAGACGCCTGTCTTCGCGCAGCCGACTATTATCAGGCCGCAGGCCATGGAGCATTTGCGCGCGGGATTGGCGGCGGCGTAGGTGTCAGTGATGTGCGCGATCACGTTTTTATCGCGCACCACGATGAACTCCCAGGGCTGCACGTTCGCCCAGGAAGGGGCGAGCCTCGCCGCTTCGAGCATCTCCCGCACCGCGTCGTCCGGGACGGGATCATCGGTGAACCTTCTCACGCTTCTGCGGCCGAACACTGCGTCCTTGAGTTCCATGGCAACCTCGCTGTCGTGGTATGAGTGTGTGCGCCCCCGCCGAATGCGCGCGGCCGGCGTCAGGAAAAATTTCGTGTAAATTTTCAACGCGCGCGGTCAAATAATCAAGAAGAAAAGGGGCCCGATACCGGCCGCCGGCTCACTTGGGGAAAGCGAGCCTGTATATCATCCTCCCCTCGAAAACGCCCTCTCCCTTGAAGAGGTCCCGCACGCCGGAGGGGATGAACGGCTCCACGTTCTCCGTGAGTACGAACTGCCCGGGCCTGGCGTACTTCTGCCCAAGGTGGAAGATGGAGTTGATGGAGTCCGATATGATGGACCCCGTGTCGCCGCGAACGCGGTAGACGGTGTTGCCGACGTGGAGGACGATGCGGTACGAGAGCAGCGTTCCCAGGTCGCAGTCCTCGACGCTGATGATCACCCGGTTCATCATCATGCGCAGGCAGGCGAGCACCGCCTCGCAGCGCTCGCCGTCGAAAGGAATGAGCACCAGGCCGCAGAAGTCCATCCACATCCAGACCCGCCCGTTCATGGCAGCTACGGCTTTCTGCACGAAGTCGTGGAAGGTGTGCGTGACGGTGTTGATCTGCTTGTCGCTGGCGTTTTTCCGGAAGGCCGCCTGGTTGTCCAGCTCGATGAACATCATGCAGAAGGTGTATTCCTTTCCCTCCCGGACCTCGCGCCAGTCGCGGCCGGACGGGAGATATGACGGGAGCGGCTTCGTCTTTGCCTCCGCGGGCTTTTCGATATTGCGGAACTTCGCCGCGGCCTCGATGCGTGCCGGGTTCAGGGGCGCCTTCGCGAGCTCCTTTCCCGCGTAATCTGCGCCTCCGCGGTGAAATATCTCTGCGGGGTCCTTTACGGCGCCCTTGGGGTCCAGGACTCCCCAGCAGAGGTTTTCCAGCGAGTAGAGGAGCTTCAGCGTCTTCGGTATTTCCGCAGGCTTGAGCGACGAGAGGTCGATATAGGCGATGGCGTCACAGGGCATGTCATTCAGGAAGGTCTTGAGCGCCCCGGGGGCCATGAACTCCACGGCGCCGGCCTTGCCCTTCACTTTCGAGAAGAGCTTCTTCGCCGCGGCGCCGGATGTGAAAACGAAGATCCTCACGCGCACGCTCCTTCCAGGCTGTACGAGAAGAGCTTGCCCTTCGCGGCGCCTCCCAGCGGCGTGAACTGCTGGGCCACGATGCCGTCGAGGGTGGCGTGCACCACGCCGCTCACCGTGACGGAATTGGGCGCGGTGTGGTTCGATTCGTAATCCAGGATCTTCTTGACCGGGTCGAGCTTCTTGATGTCCTCCTCGACGCTCGTGTAGTCGCAGTTGCCGCTGTGCACGGCTATGCGCGTCTTCAGCGGCGAGTCCAGCCGGCAGGAAAGGCGGTTGTAGAGGAACAGGTCGTGGAGGATCTCCATGGCGCAGAGCGTCGCCATCTGGTTCTTGTTGGAAAAGTAGAAGGCGATCAGCCCCCCGTCGCCTTCCCAGCTCCAGACGCGCCCGTTCCTCTTGTTGATGGAGCGCTTCACGATGTCGCCGAAGTCTGAGTAGGTGGCGTCGATCACTTCCTTGGGGTAGTTCCGCACCAGCTCCGTGTTGCCCACGATGTCGAAGCGCAGGAACGTGAAGATGCATTCCTGCCCCTCGCGCAGGACGCCCCAGTTGCGGGTGCGCCGCACGGCGGGGTCCTCCACGAAGAGCTTGTTCGTGGAGTCGTAGATGAAGCCGTGTTCCACCAGCTCCTTCACCAGGTCGCGGATGTAGGCGATGTCGTACTTCTTGCCCATCCATCCGGCGGTGGATATCTCCACCAGGAGGTTGATGAACTGCGGGAAAAGCTCGTTCTCGTTCAGGTCGTTGACTATCTGGCGCGCCGCGTCGATGTTGGGGATGGGAATGCTCGGAGGGAAACCGGTCCTCTCGTTGAGGTCGTAGTTCCGGAGGAGCCTCTTGACCAGGGACACCATGGTGGTGGTGTTCATGGACTGCGCCAGTGAGCGGACGGCGGTGTTGATAAGACTTCCTTTGATCCGCATGCATCAACCTGCCTTTCAGGATGGTCTAAAATATACAGGTGAGCGACGTGTGTCAAGGAATAATCGAATATAAAAGAAGCCGCCCGTTGCCGCGGATTAATGTGTTGTCATAAAAGAGGGGCGGCCGCATTTTTGGACCATGAAAAAAGTCATTATCAGCCTGATACTGACCGTTGCCGTCGCGGGACCCGCCGCTGCGGTGAACTGGAACCTCGCCGATCCGGACCTGGTGGCCACAGGCTACGAGTTCTACGGCGTCCCCGCCGTGAAGGTGGGCGATTTCGTGACCTTCCGGGATTTCAGTCTGGGCGGGTTCATTGAGTCGCGGAACGAGGAGCGCTTCACGCAGGGCCCGCTTCCGAACCACAACTGGCGCGGGTACGGCTTTCTCCGGTACGACAGGGAGGCGCTGTCGCGCCCCGGCAATTCCATCGTCATTTCGGCGGGGCTGGAGCACGAGAGTGCGCATCCCACGGGCGGGTTCCACGAGAACAACGACGAGGCGTACGAGATGATATACGACGGGCTGTACAGGAATATCAACCTCAACTCGCTGCTCCTCGGGTACAGCCAATCGCTCGGGATCGATTTCCAGCTCCGGTTCGGGGCGGAGTACCAGTTCTATTTCCTCTCGAAGAACACGCCGGAACTCCATGACAACTCGCTGGCCCTCGGGCACGGCTTCTCCGCGGGGCTGGAGTTCTTCGCCGCCGTGACACCGTACCTGGACCTGTTCGTGTCGGTCTTCGACAGGTACATTTTCCGGGGCGGGGAGGAGAGGGAGGACTGGATCTATCACGATACGGAGACCGGCCCTGTCCAGCGGTACGAACCGTACCCGGTGATCAACGGGATGAACACCGTGGCGGTGAAGGCCGGGCTCCTGTTCAACAGGAGGCGCGACTGGCGGCGCGTGACGCTCTACGGTAAAGTGCTGTACGGCAACGTCTCCGGATTCGTGGACAGCAGGGAGGAGCGCCTGCGGTTTTCCGCCGGCGTGGAGATTGCGCAGTGACGTGAGAAGCTTATCATGCGGGGTGACGATATCATGGAAAACGCAAAACTGAAGCTGGAAGGAAAGGAATACGAGCTGAAAACACTGGAGGGCACCGAGGGCGAGAAGGCCATCGACATCACCAGCCTCCGGGAGAAAACGGGCTATATCACCCTGGACGCGGGCTACCAGAACACCGGCTCGTGCACGTCGGCCATCACCTACATCGACGGCGAGAAGGGGATCCTACGCTACCGCGGCTATCCTATCGAGGAGCTTGCGGATAAGTCGTCGTTTCCGGAGACCGCATACCTGCTTATTTACGGGAAGCTCCCCACGGAGTCGGAACGAAGGCTCTTCTCGCAGAGGCTCACCGAGAACTCCATGATCCACGAGGAGATGCTGCGCTTTTTCGACGGCTTCCCCCTGATAGCGCACCCCATGGCGATACTCTCCACCATGGTGAACGCCCTCTCGGTCTATTACCCGGAGTATTTCACCGTGGACTTCGATACGGACACCTTCGATATCATGGCCGCGCGCCTTATCTCAAAGATACGCACCATCGCCGCGTACTCGTACAAGCACTCGATCGGGGAGCCGTTCGTCTACCCGAAGCACGACCTCCAGTACTGCGCGAACTTTCTCCACATGATGTTCGACAGCCCGGTGAAGCCGTACGCTATCGACCAGGAGATCGCCAAGACGCTGAACGTGCTCCTCATCCTCCACGCCGACCACGAGCAGAACTGCAGCACCTCGACCGTGCGCCTGGTGGGGAGCAGCATGGTGAACCTCTACTCCTCCATCTGCGCGGGCATCTGCGCGCTCTGGGGGCCGCTGCACGGCGGCGCCAACCAGCAGGTGATCGAGATGCTGGAGGAGATCATGCGCGACGGCATCACGGTGAAGGACTGCATTGCGAAGGCGAAGGACAAGGCGAGCAGCTTCCGGCTCTACGGGTTCGGGCACCGGGTGTACAAGAACTACGATCCGCGGGCGCGCATTCTGAAAGAACATCTGGAAAAGCTGATCGCGAAACTCGGGGTCAGCGAGAAGCTCGTGGAGATCGCCATGGAGCTGGAGCACGCGGCGCTGAATGACGACTTCTTCATCGAGCGCAAGCTCTACCCGAACGTGGACTTTTACAGCGGGATCCTCTACCGGCTCCTCGGCATTCCCACGGACATGTACCCGGTGATGTTCGCCATCGGCAGGCTTCCCGGCTGGATCGCCCAGTGGAAGGAGATGCACGACACCAGGCCCTTCAAAATAGGGCGGCCGCGCCAGGTCTATACCGGCGAGAAAATCCGGGGATATGTACCCATGCAGGAAAGGAAGTAGCGGCGGGGATGCGTGATATGTGCCGCCGGGGGATCAGCGCCCCGCGCGGACGAAAGTCCTCTCGTAGCCGCCGCGCTCCCGCGACGCCTCGGGCTTCAGCTTCATCCTCCCGTCCGCGAGCTCGATGATTTTCCATCGCGCCACCATATCGTCCCGCGCGTCGTCGAGCCTCGTGATCCGGTTGAATACCAGGTGCTTCCCGTCGATGATCCATGAGCCCCGGTAGCCGATATCGATCTTCTTCGAGCCCTGTTTCGCGGAATAGTAGCTGGATCGGAGACGGTACTCGAACGACTGGTCGGCGCCGAACCTGAAGGTCTCTGTGTTCTCTCCGCCGCCGTCGATTGTGGAAAAATTTATCCGGCACACCCAGTCGCCCGTGATGGACGCGGTTTCCGCGAGGGCAAGGGCCGCCGCGCACGCCAGCGCGGTGATGATCATACTGCTGAAAACCAGACGCATACGCCCCTCCGGGTGGATGGAAGTGTCAGTGCAGGACGCTTTTTCTCTTTTCGCCGGGCGCGAGAATGCGGAAACCCGCCGCCGGGAACGCGGAGCCCTCGGGCACCGTGTCGCCGGCGAACTTCAGGGAGCGGAGCACCTCTTCCGCGGCCTCCTCCGGCTGGAGCCCCTGCTCGAAAATATAGTTCAGGTACGTGAACTCGATGATGGCGCTCGCGGCCCAGTTCACCATGGACGCGTAGCCGGAGACCGGGAAGCGGCCCAGGGCGTGAAGCCCGGACGCGGTATCCGTGCCCTCGCGGCCGTTCATCATCAGGCAGGAGGAGAAATGCGCCAGCATGAGCGAGTCGGCGTAACGCACGCTTTCTACAAGCGCCTCCGCCGCTATGGGGGGGCCTCCCGCCCGGATGCCTTCCTGCGTGCCGTGTGCCGCTATCACCAGGACCACGGGTTCCGGGATGTACATGAGGCCCCGGGCCCATTTCCGCAGCCCTTCGGCGTCGGAAAAATAACGGTGGCGCACGTTCACTCTGGGGTTGCGCGCGAAAAAGGCGTCCAGCATGTCGCCAAATGAATATTCCCTCTCCTGGAGAAACTGCTGCCAGTGGGCCTCCAGGACCACGAGCCACACGCGTCCCGGATCCGGGAAGACGCGCGCGCCCTCCCAGGGCTGCCAGTGCTCCTGTCCGTCGGGGCGCCACTGGCCGCTGAACATCATGCCGTCCTCTGAAAGCGTGAGCCTGCCCTGGCCAGTAGCCGCGGGCTCCCTGTAGATGAAGTTCAGCGCACCGCCGTCCATCTGGCCCTCAATCGAAGCGGGCCCGTTCATTTCGTAGAAACCGGTGATCTTCCCGCTCTCGTCGCTCACGAGCTTCAAGGGACCGAAAGTGCTGTTCCAGATTCCGTCGAAGCCGCGCTCGCCGTCCCACGGGTACCACATGGGCGATCCGTCGGGGCGCCACTTGCCGGAGAACCTGCCGGGGCGCAGGAGGTCGAACCAGCCCTCGCCCTGCACCGCGGGCTCGCGGTACCTGAAGGTGAGGCGCCTGCCGCTCACTGTCCCGTCTATTTCTCCGTCGATCTCGCCGTAGCGGTACGATCCGCGCACGCGTCCGTCGCCCGCGGATATTTCCAGCGTGCCGAAAGTGGAATGCCAGCGGCCGGTGAAGTCCGCGGGGGGAACGCCGCTGTCGCGTTTTCCGAATATCATGGGGATTTCCTTTTTCAGAAAAGATACGCAGGCGCCCCGGAGAAAATCAACCATAATTCTGACGATACCGGGCATCCATTTATGTATTGACTCACCGCGGCTGATGATGATAGTTTCGACCGATACAGGAAAGAAACGGCGGGATGATATGGGCGATGCACTCGGGAAACTGAAAGCGAAGTGGGCGCGGATCGCGCGGCTGGAACAGTCGGCGGCGGTGCTCGGCTGGGACATGGAGACCTACATGCCGGAGGAAGGCGTGAAGGGACGCGCCGAGCAGCTCGCGCTCCTCTCGGAGCTGATGCACCGGTGGACCGTGGAGGACGAGACCGCGCGCCTCATCGAGGACGCAGAGCGCGAGACCGCGGGGCTGGACTATTTTTCCGACGAGGCCGCCATGGTGCGGCACGCCCGCCGCGTGCACGATAAAAGCGCGCGCATTCCCGGAAAGCTGGTGGAGCGAATGGCGCGGACCACCGCGAAGGCGAACTCCATCTGGATAAAGGCACGGGCCGCCTCTGACTTCAACGCCTTCGCGCCGGTGCTGGGCGAGATAGTGGAGCTCAACCGCGAGGAGGCGCGCTGCCTGGGTTACAAAGACCATCCGTACGACGCGCTGCTGGACCTCTACGAACCGGGAATCACCACCGCCGAGGTGGAGCGCATCTTCGGCGCGCTGAAAAGACCTCTTATCAACCTCATCCGGAAAATAAAGGAGGCTCCGAAGCGCCCGCGCCCCGCCTTCCTCACCCAGGAATTCACGGTGGAGAAGCAGGAGCGCTTCGGGATGCGCGTGCTCAAAGACCTGGGGTACGATATGAAGCGCGGGCGGCAGGACCGCTCGGCGCACCCGTTCACCACGTCGTTCGGCCCGTGGGACGTGCGCATCACCACGCGCTTCTCCGAGAAGGAACTCCTCTCGGCGCTGTTCAGCACGGTGCACGAGTGCGGGCACGCGCTCTACGACCAGGGGCTCCCGCTGGAGCACGCCGACACGCCGCTATGCCAGTCGATCTCGCTCGGGATACACGAGTCGCAGTCGCGGCTCTGGGAAAACATCGTGGGGCGGAGCCGCGGCTTCTGGCGGCACTATCTTCCGCTCCTGAAAGAAGTGTTCGCGGGGCAGCTTGACGGCGTGGGACTGAACGAGTTTTACCATGCCGTGAACATGGTGGAGCCGGGCCTCATCCGCGTGGAGGCCGACGAGGTGACCTACAACCCGCACGTCTTCGTCCGCTTCGAACTGGAGAAGGAGATGATGACCGGGGCGCTTGCCGTGAAGGACATTCCGGAGAAGTGGAACGCGCTGTACAGGGAATACCTGGGCATCGCGCCGCCCGACGCTGCGCGCGGCTGCCTTCAGGATATACACTGGGCGCACGGCACCATAGGCTATTTCCCCACCTACACGCTGGGCAACATCCTGAGCGCGCAGTTCTACCGGGAGGCGGTGAGGGAGCAGCCGTCCATCCCCGGGGAGATCGAGGATGGCCGCTTCGGCACGCTGCTTTCCTGGCTCCGGGAGAAGATCCACCGCCACGGCACGAAGTATCTCCCCGGCGAGCTGGTCCGGGAAATCTGCGGGAGGGATATCGACCCCGCGCCGTATATCGAGTACCTGGAGGGCAAGTACGGTGAGCTGTACGGCGGGTAAGGACGATGAACGTTCGGAAAAACACAGACGAGATCAGGAGGGTAGAGTGATATGAGATCAATGAAAAAACTATCGGGCTGGCTGCCGTGCCTGGCGGTCTTTGCCATGATCGCCGTGTCGGGCAGTGCGGACCAGCCAGGCCAGAGAACGGTCGAGATGGTTCTGTCGAACATGGGCAGGGGTGTCAACACCCCGGGCGATGATTTTTATCCCACGATCACCGCGGACGGCTCGACGATGGTGTTCAGCCTGAAGCCGGAGAAAGAGGAGAACAGCGACTTGTATGTTTCCACTTTCAGCAACGGCGCCTGGACGAAAGCCCGGCCGATCAGCGAAATAAATACTGACTACGACGAACAGACCCCGTATATTTCGCCTGACGGCACAATGCTCCTGTTTTCGTCGAACCGGGAAGGAAGCGTTCGCCCGCCCAGGAAGCAGGAAAAAGTGTATTTTCTCACGAATGACCTTTACATCTCGTACAAGAAAGGCGACAGGTGGAGCGCGCCGCAATGGCTGCATGGAGGGGTGAACACCGCCGACAGCGAACGCGCTCCCAGCGTGAGCAGGGACGGCAAAACGCTGTATTTTTCACGGTACGCCGGAGACAACATCTACTCTTCGAAGATCTACTCCGCTTCGCTGGACGGCATTACCGCCGGCAATGTCACCCCGCTCCCGCATCCCGTGAATTCCGATTATTCGGATTTCGGGCTCATGCCGTCCCTCAGCAAGCCGGGATTTTATTTTTCGTCGAGCAGGCCGGAAGGGCTGGGCCTCTGGGACATCTATTTCGTGAGCTATATAAACAACGAGTTCGGGATACCCATCAACCTGGGGGAACCTATAAACTCTGAGTTCAACGACCTCAGCATCACCGAAATCGGCAACGTGATCTACTTCTGTTCCGACAGGAACGAGGGTATCGGCAAAACCGATATCTATACCCTTACCATTTCGACGAAGATCTTCCGGATTCCGGACACCGGGTTTCTGTTCTCCGTCGTGGACAGGAAAACCGGGAAGCCCGTTTCGACGAGACTGGATGTCTCGGTTGCCCGGGACGCGCAGAATGGGGGCGGTGAACTGAAGAAATACACAGTTGACAGCGATGACAAGGGCGCGGGCGAGCTGAAAATCGATTACTACTCGAAATCGCTCATCGTGAAAGCGGCGGACGGGCGATACAGGCAGGAAGAGATACGACTGGTTCCCGTAGCGGGAGAAATGAAGAAGGCCGTCATTGCGCTCGAGGAAGCGCCGAAAAGCGAGGAGAAGGCGCAGGTCGCCGTTTCCGCTCCGCCGCAATCGAGGGATTTCCGCATCGGGCCGGTATACTTCGACTACCGTTCCTCGGATCTGACGGAAAAGGAACGGCAGCACGTAAGGAAGATATACGGTGTCCTGAAAAACGAACCGGGCCTGTGCGTGAAAATCACAGGGCATACCGATCCGAAGGGGAGCGATTCGTATAACATGAAACTTGGATACGCGCGCGCCGTCGCGGTGAAAAACGCGCTCGTGAAAAGCGGTTTGAAAAACGCCAGTTACAAAGTCACCAGCATGGGCGAGAGGCGGCCGTCGTACCTTGCCGGTAAAACCGGCCGCCAGGAATACAACCGGCGGGTGATAGTGTCTGTTGTTGAATGCGCAGGCGCCGCGCAGGGCACGCGATAGTGCGGGATTTCTCTGGAGGATCCCGTGAAATGAAGACCGGTTTGCCGGAGAACCTGGAACTTGCGGCGGTCGTGCGTCCCGCGCGCAACGCGGATGCGCCGCGCGTTCGGAACCTGGTTTTCTCTGTGCTGCGGGATTACGGCCTGGAGCCCGATCCCGGATGCACCGACGCCGACCTGGACGACATCGAAGCGGCGTACCTGTCTCGCGGCGGAGTGTTGTACGTGCTGGAAGTCGCTGGGGAGATTCTCGGCTCCGCGGGGCTCTACCCGGTGGGTGATACCATCTGCGAGCTCCGCAAGATGTACCTGCACCCGTCGGTCCGCGGGCGAGGCGCGGGCAAGTACCTGCTCGATCTCCTGCTGTCCGACGCGAAGCGCCTGGGGTTTTCCCGCGCCACCCTGGAGACCGCGTCCGTGCTCCGGGAAGCCATTGCCCTGTATACAAGATACGGCTTCAGGGAATACACGCCGGAGCACCTGTCGCCGCGCTGCGACCAGGCGTACTTCATCGACCTGTGAGGAGTATCACTCCCTCCTGAAGGTCATGCGGATCTCATAGGTCCCCTCGCACAGCCGCTTTTCGATGATGAAATCCATCTTTTCGAAGAGCCGCAGCATGGGTGTGTTCTCCACCAGCACCTCGGCGGTAAACCCGTTGAGTCCCTCCTTCACGGCAACCTGGGTGATGTACGCCAGGAGCATGCTCCCGATCCCGGTTCCCTGGTGGTCGTCGCGCACGGCGAAGGCGACCTCGCCGAAGTTCGTGCTCCTGTCCAGGCGGTATTCGGAGAGGCCGATGACGCTTTCCACCTCATCCTCCATCTCGCGCACCGCGAGGATGACCATCTCGGAGGAGTAATCGATCACCACGAAATCCTGGAGCCGCTCGTGTCCCATGTCCAGGCGCGTGTTGATGAACCGGCGCTTCATGCTCTTTTCCGAGAGCGAATAGAAAAAATCCTTCAGGAGGTCCTCGTCGCCCAGGCGCACGGGCCGCAGGAGAACGCGTTCCCCGTTTTTTGCCGCGCGCTCCGTAACGTAGCGCTCCGGGTACGCGCCGCCCTCTCCGTCGACCAGCTCCTGCGTGGCGATCACGAGCCCCAGCCGCTTCGCCTCCTCCAGGAGGCTCGCCCTGAATTTCGGGTGGGCGATGGAGATAAGGGCCATGGCCCTCTCCCTGAGGTTCCTGCCGTGGAGGAATGCGTACCCATGCTCGGTCACCACGTACTCGGCGTCGCAGCGCATGTTCGATATGCCGGCGCCCGGGCCCAGCGCGGGCACTATTCTCGATTCCTCACCGTTTGGCGTCGTGGAGGGGAGGGCGATAATCGTGGTCCCGCCGGGCGCCATGGAGGTCCCGCGGATGAAGTCCGCCTGCCCGCCGATGCCCCGGGGCACCGCGGAGCCCGGCGCCTCCTCCGTGGCCTGGCCGGTGAGGTCCACCAGGCGCGCCTCGTTGATGGAGAGCATGTTCTCCTGGGAGGCTATGACGATGGGGCTGTTGGTGTAGTCGATGGGCATGAAACAGATCATCGGATTGCCGTCGATGTACTCGAATGAGGCGCGCGTCCCCGCGCAGAGGGAGGCGACCGTCTTTCCGCGGTCGCGGGATTTTTTCCTGTTTGTGACGGCGCCGGCGCGCATGAGCTCCACCATTCCGTCAGTGAGCATGTCGGTGTGTATTCCCAGGTCCTTCTTGTCTTTCAGATGCGCCAGCACCGCGTTGGGGATGGGCCCGAACCCGGCCTGCAGGGTGTCGCCGTCCTTCACTATGCGCGCCACGTGGCGCCCGATGGCGGACGTGATTTCATCGGCCGGCGCCGGCGCGTACTCCAGGAGCGGTTCGTCGAAGGGGATGAGATATTCCACGTCGTCCGCGCTGATGAAGGTGTCGCCGGCGACCCTGGGCATGTGCGCGTTCACCTGGGCTATCACCACCTCGGCGCGCTCCACCGCCGCCTTCACTATGTCCACGCTGGCGCCCAGGCTCATGCAGCCGTGCCGGTCGGGAAGCGAGACCTGTATCAGCGCCACGTCCAGGTCGATGAACCCGCGCCGGAAGGCCCTCGGCACCTGGAACGGGAAGATGGGCGTGTAGTCACCCAGGCCGGAGGACACCGCCTGGCAGAGGGCGTCGCAGACGAAAAAGGAGTTCATTCTGAAATTGCGGGCGAAGCGGGCGTCGGCGTACTCGGCGGGCCCCATGTTCCAGAGGTGTATCACCTCCACGTCGAAGAAGGCCTTGGGGTTCCTGTCCGCGTATTCGACCAGGGAGCGGACCAGGTGGCGTGGCTCACCGCAGGCGGAGCCGATGAAAAGCTCGCCTCCCCGGCGGATTTCTGAGAAGGCCTTATCCAGCGGCACGAATTTCTCCGGGTGCCTCTCCTTCAGCTGTTCCAGGCATGCTTTCCCGCCTTCGTTCATGTCGGCCTCCAGTATCAATTGCCTTCAGCGTCGGGGAGCCCGTTTCACTTCCCGAACAGCCCGTCCACCGCGGCGATCACCCTGTCAGGGTGCTTGAACTGCACCATGTGGCCCGTGCCGGGAAGCTCCCACAGCACGGCATTCGGCAGCGCCTTTGCCAGCTTCCGCGAGTCGGCGACCGGCACCATCAGGTCACCGTCGCCGTGGAGGATGATGAACGGCGCGGTGATGCCGGAGTACGTCGGCATGAGCAGGCCGATATCGTCATGGTAGTTGATCTCCTCGGCCGCAAGCGACATCACCACCTTCGTCTGGAACATCATCCCCTTCCTCTTGTTCACGTAGTCCGGGGTGAGGATGTCCATGTTGGGGGTGTACGCCATGCGCACCAGCTCCTTCATCATGGACTCGCCCAGGAGGGACGAGCCCAGGGCGGCGATGCCCCTGCCCACGAGGGGAATGCCGTTCAGGCGGAAGATGAACATCACCTCCCCGGATTGCTGGCTCACGCCACCCAGGGTCACGTAGCCCCTGACGTTCGCGGTCTTAGCCGCGGCCATGGCGAGGGCGATACCGCCGCCGTAGGAATGGCCCACCACCACGGCGTCGCGAAGCCCGAGTTTCCCCATGATCCTAACCGCGGTGTCGGCGTTGGACGATATGGTGTGGCGCGCCTTCCCGTCGGAGCTGAAGCCGAAGCCCGGCCTGTCATAGGCGGTGACCCGGTATTTCGCCGAAAGCGCGTCCATCACCGGGTCCCAGTCCTCGATGCTGCCGGGCAGGCCGTGGATGAGCAGTACGTCCCTGCCGGATCCTTTCTGGATGCAGCGGATTTTCTCCCCGTCAAGGTCGAGGTAGCTTCCCGCGAAACCCGACGGTATCTCCACGCGGTCCCGGCTCGCGAGGCCGGCGACGAACAGGATGATGACGAGCGCGGCGAGGACGATGCCCGTTATTTTCAGCGCTTTTTTCATGACGACGCTCCCTTTTTTCCCAAGAGTGTGGCGGCCGGCGCGCCCCATGTCAAGGATTATTGGACAGACGAGGGTGCGATTGTGCTTGAAAAGTTTTTCACCGTCGGGAGTAGTGTTACCATGAAAAATTCAATCGCAGTGTCAATCGCCATCATCGCGCTGTTGTCCGGGAACGGGTGCAGGAAAGCGGAATTTGCGCACAACGCCTACGTGCTGGCCGATACCTGCGTCGTGACGCAGGGGCGCTACGGTGATTCCGCGGCCGCGGGAAAGCTCGTGTTCATGGACTCGGTCCGCATCGAGGAAACGGACGCTGCTATCGGCAGGGCGCGCGTAGAATCCGCGAAGGGAGTCCGCGGGTGGATGGACCTCATCGGCGCGTCGCGCGTTCCCCCCCGCTGGAAGGAAGTGCCTATCGACGACTTCATCGCCATCTCCCTTCCCGGTGACCTCAATTTCAGCCGGGTGAAGAACGACGCGGATGGCGCGGACGACGGGGAGCTGACGGAGTTCAAGTTCTTCAACGCGGACTATTTCATCAACCTGGTCCGCACCGACGAACCGATCGACGGCCTTGTCGAGCGCGCCAGGGAAGGGGCGGGCGGTATCCCCCGGGAAATCACCCATGGCGGCCTTTCGGGTTACTTCAGCAGGGGGAAGTCCGACATGGACGGGATGCCCGAGCTCACATGGTACATCCGCGGCGACGGGCGGAGGACCTACATCTTCCACGTGATGCTGCAGAAGGAAGGCGGGAACGAGCTCTACAGGCTCATCGCGGCGCACATTCTCCTGTCGGCGCGGCGGAAGTGAGGGAGCGGACAGCCGGTATCATCCCCCGCTGTCCCGGAACGTGAAGCGCGAAATGGCGTAGCCCGCTAACCCGGCGGTGAGCGAAGCGACCAGCACCGAGAGGATGGAGCCCTGTATCACCGCGCTTTCCGTGAAGGCGAGGTTGGCGATGAAGATGGACATGGTGAAGCCGATACCGCCGAGGAACCCCACCCCCAGGACGTGCGCCCACTTCATCCCCGCGGGAAGCGCGCTTGCCTTCAACACCACGGCAAGGTACGTGAAGAGCAGGATGCCCGCCGGCTTACCGCACAGCAGCCCCAGTATGATGCCCAGCGAATTTCCCGAGCCCAGCCCGGCGAGGTTCCCCGCGTTGACCGCGATGGCCGTGTTCGCGACCGCGAAGACCGGCAGTATGAAAAACGCCACCGGGGCGTGCAGCGCGTGCTGGAGCCTGTACGACGGGTTGTCGTCGTCCCTGGTGAACGGGATGGCGAAGGCGAGGAGCACCCCGGTGATGGTGGCGTGCACGCCGGACTTGAGCATGCAGTACCACATGACGGCGCCGATGAACAGGTAGACCGGCAGCCGGCGGACCTTTAGCCTGTTAAGAACCAGAAGGAATACGAAAAGCCCCAGCGCCGTTGCGAGATAGTGTGCCGATATCCCCGTGGAATAGAAGATGGCGATGATGATAATTGCGCCAAGGTCGTCGATGATGGCGAGCGCGGTGAGGAAAACCTTTACCGCCAGGGGGACCCTGCTGCCGAGAAGCGAGAGCACTCCAAGGGCGAAGGCGATGTCGGTGGCCATGGGGATGGCGATGCCCGCCTGTGACGGCGTCCCGGAGTTCATGGCGAAATGGATAAGCGCGGGAACCAGCATGCCGCCGGCCGCCGCGAAAATGGGAAGCAGCGCGTTCCTGATGTTCGAGAGTTCGCCGGCGTAGAGCTCCCTCTCGATCTCCAGGCCCACCAGCAGGAAGAATATCGTCATCAGCCCGTCGTTGATCCAGTGGTGGAGCGAGTAGTCGAGGTTCACGACGGAAAAGGAAAGGTCCAGGCGGGCGTGCCACAGGTGGATGTACTGATCTCCAAGAAAGCTGTTGGCCAGGGCCAGTGATATGACGGTGCAGAAAAGCAGTATCAGCCCCCCGCTTTTCTCGCTCTCGAAAAACTCCGTGAACAGCTTCGATATGTTTTCGCGCATTGCCGTGCCTCCAGGCGAACCATCGCACGGGAAAAAACCGGTTGTCAAACCGATTATCGCCAATGTTGCGCAAGCGGCCTCTAATACGCCTGGAGGCGGTGTTAAATATATGAAGAAGAAATATGAATAGTATTGAATTTTTTTTTAAGGGTGATACTATGGTCCATGCCAGTTGAAGTATGAAACGTTGGTTAACATGGGGAAACGAAGCCGTTTGCTTCGTATTCTCCCGAGCCTTTTTTTGCACCGGGCTCGATGCAAAAAAAGCTCGGATCCATCCGGAATTATCGTGAGATTGGGAGGGGTTCGGGTAATGGGAGTCATTGTTTGCAGGAGCCTGGTGCCGCGACCGTCGCTTATCGAGGTCGCCTTGTCGCGCACGGATTACGCCGATACATATTATTCGGAATTCGCCACGTCCCGCGACCTTGCTCCCGTCGACGCCGCACGCGCCTTCTTCCGTTCGTTCCCGTTCTGGGTCATCGTCCTTCTCCGCATCAGAAATGCGATAGCCGCACTTGCAGGGCTAAAAACCGGAAACGGGGCCGCGCTCGAGGAGCATCTCTCGCGTTTTACCGGAAGTCGGGGGGAGTGCGTCGTCGGATTCGAGGTATTCGATTCCTCTTCCCGTGAGCTTCTCATGGGTGCCGACGACCGCCATCTCGATTTCCGCCTGTCGTTCTTCCTGGAGAGAATCGGGCGCGGATATTCGATTTCGGCCGCGACGGCGGTGAAATTCAATGGGTGGCTCGGCCGCGCCTACTTCCTACCGGTGAAGCCGTTACACCGGGTGATAATGCCCGCCATTCTCGAGAGGATGATACGGGACCACCTTGGGGATGTTGAACATGCGTAGGACCAGGATGATCGGATGGGCGTCGCTCGCCGCAGCGCTTTTCCTGCTTGATTCATGTGCGGCCTCTCGCCAGGCGGAAACAGACACCCGGCCGTGTCCGTATCCGACGTTGATGGTGCGGGTTGTGGAATTTGAAGGTGCGCGGCAGGGCCTGGTGCGCGGTTTAGTGGGCGCGCCTGAGGAGATGCTCGATACCGCCGTGCTCAATGCCGGGACCTTTCGCGCCGCGGAGGCGCGCCTTCTGAGGGAGGTACTCCTGGAGGAGTCACGCTCGGCCGGTTTCTGCAGAGAGGGAGGGCAGCCGCAGGCAGCGCTGCGCGTCCGCGTCCTCACGCACCTGGCGCGCGTGGGCGAGCTCTGGCCCGGCGCGGAGTACCTGGTGGAGGCGGAATACGCCGCCGGCGAAAGCCCGTCGCGGCGGGTGTACATGTATTACGATGCCTGGTTCTATTGGAGCATGGATTCACTTCGGCGCGACGTGATGAAATCGCTGGCGGGGAAAATAGTTCGGGACGTCGCGCTCGGCATGGACGGCGGTATCACCCCGCGGGAAGAGAGCCCTGGACGGGCGAAATTCTTCACCACGGCAGCCGGGGCGCGGGAGGAGTTTTTCGGGGAGTGAGATACTGGCATTATGGGCGAATCGATGCATCCGGGAGAAAAACATGAATTTCGCGTGGAAAAAATGGGCGATTATCGGCGGGATTGCGATACTGGGCGCGGGCGTCTTTACGCTGTGGCTTTTCACCACCAGGTGTCCCTCCTGCAAGAAATTCTTTGCGCTGGAAACCGTGACTGCCGAAAGGCTTGCGTCACGCACGGAGAGGAAGCGTGAGTACAAAAACGGCCAGTGGCGCGAGAGGTACGTCCAGGTGAGTTCCGTCCGGATTACGAAGAAGTGCAGGCATTGCGGAAGAATCACCGCGAAGTACGAGGACAGGACAAGGTGAAGTTTCGGGATTATCCCTCCAGCGCCCCCCGGAGTGCCCTGGCGAAGTCGTCGAAGCGGTACGGTTTCTCCACGACGCCGGAAAAACCGTGGTCGCGGAAATGCTCTATCGCAGGATCGTTGGAATAGCCGCTGGATGCCAGCACTTTCGCCGATGGATCGATGTGGAGCATCTTCCTGACGGATTCCTTCCCGCCCATGCCGCCCGGCACAGTAAGGTCGAGGACGGTGAGCGTGAAGGGCGTCCCCGCATCATGTGCTTTCCTGAAGAGCTCCAGTGCTTCCTCCCCGTTTTTCGCCGTAGTCACGGTATATCCCATGCGAACGAGCATCTTCTCCGCGACGGAGAGGATGAGCGGCTCGTCATCCATGAGAAGAGCGGTTCCCGTGCCCTTCGGTTTCTCCAGCGCATTTCCCGCCGGCGCGCGGGTGGCATGCGTAGACGCGGGAAGATATATATCGAAGCGCGTTCCGGACTTCCTGGAGCTGGATACGAAGATGTGCCCGCCGTGCTTGTGGATCACCGAGTACGATATGGTGAGCCCCAGGCCCGTGCCGGTGGGTTTCGTGGTGAAATAGGGATCGAAGACGCGCCGGAGGTGCCGCCTGGGAATGCCCGGGCCGTTGTCGCTGATGACGAAATGGGCAAAGCGCTTTTTCCTTGAGCCGGGAACCTCGCTCCAAAGGCGCGTGCAGTCGTTGTCTGCCTCGATGTCGATTTCGCCGCCCTCGGGCATGGCCTGCATCGCGTTGATGATGATGTTCTGCACCACCTGCCCTATCTGGCCCGGGTCCACGGCGACGGGATGGAGGTCCGGTGAAATGGCGAACCGGCACTTGACCGACGACCCGCTGAGCACCAGGTTCGCCGTGCTGACGATCAGGTTGCCCAAAGAGGTGACGCTCTTCACGGGCGTTCCCCCCTTCGAGAAAAACAGAAGCTGGCGTGTAAGCTCGCTCGCCTTCACGGCGGATTTTTCCGCGGCGACCAGGTTGTTCTCCATTTCGGGATCGGTCGCGGCGAGCCTCGCGAGCGATATGTTGCCCATGATCACCGTGAGCAGGTTGTTGAAGTCGTGGGCCACGCCGCCGGCGAAAATACCCAGTGACTCCACGCGCCGCGCCCGGTCTATCTCCCGGCTGCGGTTGATGAACAGGTTCAGGGTGCCCACCATGGACAGCATGATGAAGATGGTGATGCCTATGCTCGTGAATGACGAGTGGCTGTCCACGTGCATGATGTTCCGGGGATTGTAGATGTGCAGGAAATCGAAATACACGAAGAGCACGGCGATGACGCTCCCCGCGAGGGGAAAAAGCGCATACGAATAACGCCGGTGCATTATGACCTCGTAGGCCATGCAGAAGATCGTGTAGAGCATGAATGCCGCCACGATCGCGTCTCGAAGTATGAACAGGGGCCCCGTTTTACCCCGCACCGGCGCGAGCCAGATATTGAGCTCGCCCGCCATGGGGATGTCCTGCGAGATGAACAGGGAAGGTTCGATGAAGGCGGCGGCGGCCAGCGCGACGAACAGCGCGAAGCCCGCCCAGTACAGCGCCAGGGTCGTCTTTTTGAGCACGTCGTTGAGCTCCATCATCTGGTAGACAAGGAAGGGCAGGTTGATGATGAACGCGGCCGCGGCGAGCGCCTGGATCCGGTGCATCTGCCTGCCCAGAGGCGGGTTGTCCGCGAGATACGAGAAAAGCACCGCCAGCTCGCCGCCCACGAAGATCAACCCGGCGATACCGACAAGGAGCATGGCAAGATGGAGCTTTTCCCGCGTGGACAGGTACAGGTACGTGAACGAGACGCTTCCTATGAAAAGGATCCCCATGCAAATCCCGAGATATACAACGGGCAGGTAGGTGTACATGGTGCTTTCCCCGCTCATGCGGTCGTTCAGAAAGACGGTCAGTATAGCGCTGCATAGTATGATGGAAAAGCGGCCGGGGATACAAGTTAATTTTTCCGCGAATAGAAAAATTTAAGATCAGTCTTTCTTCATCAGGGACGCCCTGGTGACGTGCCTTCCGAACGAGTCCTTCAGCCCGTCGAGGATCTCCTCGATCTTTTCCTTCCTGGGCTGCGTTTCTTCATCCTGGCCGCCGCCCGGAAAGAGCTCGAGCTGTTCGCACTCGTCGCCGCCGGCGCGCTCCAGATTGGAAATCTTCACTCCCGCAAGGCGCACCCTCTTCCCCGCGCGGTCGAACCGGCGGAAGAGCTCCAAAGCGGTATCCCGGATGGAGAACATGTCGCTTACCGCGCGGTCCAGCGTCCTCGACCGGGTGAACGTCTCGAATCCCTCGAGGCGTATTTTCAGGGTGATGGTGCGGCCCTTCGCGCAGCCCTGCCTCGCGCGCCGCGCCACCCGGTCCGAGAGGTCCAGTATGGTTTCTTCGATTACGGCCGAGTCCGCGACGTCGCTCTCGTAGGTGGTCTCCTCGCTGATGGATTTCACCGTCCAGTCGGGGGAGACGGGGCGCTGGTCCACGCCATTTGCCAGGTGCCAGAGCTGAAGGCCCCACTTGCCGAACCTGCGCTCCATCACAGCGCCGGAAAGGTTCGCGATGTCGCCCACGGTGTGGAAGCCGAGCGAGTTCAGCTGCTCCACGGTCTTTTTCCCGGCGCCCCACAGCCGCGAGACCGGCAGGGGCGCGAGGAACTCGCGTTCCCGGCCGAAGGGGCAGACGGTGAGGCCGTCCGGCTTTTGTAAATCGGAAGCGATCTTGGCGACGGACTTGCACGAAGCGATGCCCACGCTCGCCGTAAGGCCGGTCCTTTCCCGGATGCGCGATTTGATTTTAGCGCCGAGCTTTTCCGGCGGGCCGAATATGCGCTCCGTCCCGGTGCAGTCGAGGAACGCCTCGTCGATGCTCAGCGGCTCCACCATCGGCGAGAAGGAACCCAGGACCTCCATGATCACGTCGGAGAGTTCCGAGTAGCGCTCCATCCGCGGCTGGATGAACACCGCCTGCGGACAGCGCCGGTACGCCGTGGAAATGGGGAGCGCCGAGTGGACGCCGAAGACGCGCGCCTCGTAACTCGCCGTGGAGACGACGCCGCGGCCGCTGCCTCCTTTCGGGTCGGCACCCACCACGACGGGGCGTCCGCGGTATTCAGGATGGTCGAGCTGTTCCACGGCGGCGTAGAAGGCGTCCATGTCGACGTGGACGATGGTCCTGTAATGGATGGGGTCCATATCATGCACTATACATATATTAAGTGCGATATGGGCTTTTGTCAAGCGGAATGGGTGGGAGAGTTTTACTGTGTGATGAAAATTTTTCCGCTCCTGGTCGATACCTGTACGCGGTCACCGATGGCCTCGCCGAGCGCGCGGTAGGCCTCGAACTGCTCCTCGTCGAAGAACTGGTCGGCGGTCGTCTGGTCGGGAAAATCCGGATTGCGCTCCTTGTAGGAGAGGATGTCCGCGGAAAGGCCCTTCATCATCATGGTGTTGATGTAGACCAGCGTTCCCCTGGACGCGGGAAATCCGTCGCGTGCGGGATACCGTATCTCCGCCGTAACCACCGGCGCGACGGGAAATCCGCCGTTTTTCACAGCGCTTTTTCCGCCCCGCGTGAAGTCAATCACCGTGTCCAGGTCCACGCGCGCGAGTTCCACCAGTTTCCCCAGGTCCCTGAACTCGTGTTTCGGATCCGCGGTGGCGTCGGAGGCGATGATCGTTCCGCAGCGGCGCCGGAGCAGCTCGTACACGCCCAGGTTCTCGAAATGCCCGCCGTCGGAGAGGTGGATGCTGAACCGGTCCTCGTTCAGCCCGAAGCCGAGCATCTCCTTCAGCATGTACCACTGCGCCATCGGCCTGGAGAAATCGAGGAGGGGGCACGACCTTTTCGGGTTCCTGATCCAGTAACCGAGCCGGATGTTGAAGAACGCCATGAGGAAGGAGAGAGGCCTCGACCGGGTGATGATGGAGTTCGGGTCCACGGCCGCGCCCGACACCGCCATGGCCGTTGCCAGGTTCGCGTGCCCGCCGATATACTCTTTCGCGGACAGATATCTGGTCGAGCGGGAGCCGCAGAACACCGGCGTGAACACGAAGTTTTCGCTGCCGCGGTTGCGGTTCTTCGGGTCGTTCGAGTCGATCGTGTTGACGGCGGTGTTGACGATGGGGAAGGGAACCGGGAATTCGCTTTTGGGCCGGCGGCTGATATTCTGGAACTCACTCCCGTCGGCGTCGCTCCAGGAGGCGCCCGCGACGCGGAACGGCATGAAGGCGTTCAGCAGGCGGTCGCGGTAATAGCGGTGCAGCGAGTAGTTGTTGATGTCTATGAAGAGCGACGCGACCAGTGAAATTCCCAGCCAGGCGAGCGCGGGGACCAGCGGGACGTCGCCGGACGCGGCCATGGTGTAGAGAAGCAGTAATAGGCCAAAGACGAGCAGCAGGAAGCTCACGGCGGAGACAATGG